>B570J14230_10000979_pt1 | contig 11590 bp, 8 predicted proteins | sample LakMenepilimnion_3_FD_14230 | JGI IMG/M metagenome (IMG submission 14230) | reverse complement strand
GTGGCGATGATAAGAAGGACAAAAAGAAGTAAGTTGGCACTAGCCTTAACTTATGGCTGATCGTTGGTTGGTAATTGGTCTTGGAAATCCTGGACCTGAGTATGAAAAAACCAGACACAATATTGGCCAGCTTGTTTTAGATCAATTATCTAGTGGTCAAAAATTCACCTCTCACAAATCTCGAATGGAGATTTGTGAGGTTAAATCTGGTGAGCAAACTTTAGTTTTAGCTAAATCTCGTGGATATATGAATGAAACCGGCGGACCAGCTAAGGCTTTGTTAGATTTTTACAAAATCGAACCTACCCAAGTTATCGCAGTTCATGATGAACTTGATCTGCCATTTAACGCACTGCGAATTAAACAAGGCGGCGGGGATAACGGGCACAATGGACTTAAATCATTGACCTCATCATTTTCAACAGCTGATTACTTTCGAATCAGAATGGGTATTGGCCGGCCTATTGCAGATCAGGATCCAGCAGATTTTGTCCTTAAACCTTTTAATAAACAGGAGCGCAAAGAGCTAGATGATTTCATAGCACGTGGTGCGGACGCGATTACTGCTTTGGTATTAACTGGGATAGATAAAGCTCAAACTGCTTTTAATTCTTAATCACCTTAGCTCTACCTGATTCAAGGCGTGCTACTGGTACTCGAAATGGTGAGCAGGAGACATAGTCAAGATTTAGGTTGTGGAAGAAGTGAATACTTCTAGGATCTCCACCATGTTCACCACAAACTCCTAATTTAAAATCCTTTCTTAATGTTCGGGCCTGATCTATGGCAATTTTTACTAACAAACCAACACCATCTTGGTCAAGGGATTCAAATGGATTAAAGGGCAGCAGCTCTAAATCTAAGTACCTTGGTAAGAATGTTGATTCAACATCATCACGGCTAAATGCCCAAGTGAGTTGAGTTAGATCATTAGTGCCAAATGAGAAAAAGTCAGCATAATCTGCCAATCTGCTTGCGGTAATTGCAGCTCGTGGAGTTTCAATCATTGTGCCAATAGGCATATCTAATTGGGCGCCATTTAAGGTTTTCTTAATCTCATCCTCTAAGGTCTCCCGCAAATACAAGAGCTCACGTTGCGTTGCAACTAGTGGAATCATTAACTCAGGTTTTGGATCAAAGCCTGCCTTTTTAACCTCAAGTGAGGCAAGCACTAATGCCCGTACCTGCATCTTAAACAACTCAGGAATTAAAATGCCAAGCCGCACACCGCGAAGCCCAAGCATTGGGTTTGATTCATGCAAACGCTTTACCGCTGCAAAGATTGCCTTATCTCGTGGGGTAATTGTTGATTCCAACGCCTCAGCTGTTGCCATCTCAGCACTAAGAGTTGCCAGATCTGGCAGGAACTCATGCAATGGTGGATCTAATAATCTAACCGTTACTGGAAAGCCAGACATAGCTTTTAATATCCCGACAAAATCTGCCTGCTGCAGTGGCTGCATCTCAGCAATAACTGCGTTTTGCTCACTCTCACTTTCAGCAAGTACTACTCGTTCAACAAAACTTCTTCGCTCACCCAAAAACATATGTTCAGTTCTACATAGGCCAATTCCTTGAGCGCCTAAGGTTCTAGCGCGGGTTGCATCCTCTGGCGTGTCAGCATTTGCCCGGACATATAATTTTCGAATCTCATCTGCATGTTGCAAAATTCGATCTACCGCTTTGACAACTGGTGTGGCATCTTTTGAAGTGGCAAGCAAACTTCCCTCCAAGTATGAGGTAACGGGAGATTGGGTAACTGGTAGCTCACCTAAGTAAACACAACCAGTTGTGCCATCAATTGAGACAACCTCACCCTCTCTGACTATTAAATCACCAACAGTGAACTGCAGTAACTTTTCATCAACTGTAATACTTTCAGTTCCACAAACAGCAGTCTTCCCCATGCCGCGAGCTACAACTGCAGCATGTGATGTTTTACCACCACGACTAGTTAAAATTCCTTCTGCAGCAACCATTCCCACCAAGTCATCAGGGCTAGTCTCTCTGCGAACTAAAATAACTTTGCGACCTGTTTTTGCTAAATCAAAGGCCCGTTTTGAGTTAAAGACAATCTCACCCACCGCTGCACCAGGGGAGGCGGCAATTCCAGTAGCGATTAAATTTCGTTTTGCAGTTAGATCAAATTGAGGGAACATTAACTGTGCCAGCTGATCTCCGCTGGTGCGCATTAATGCCTCATCCATTGAAATCTTTCCCTCATCAACTAACTGGGTAGCAATTCGAAAAGCCGCTTCAGCAGTTCTCTTTCCAACTCTTGTTTGTAATATCCAAAGCTTTCCACGCTCAACTGTGAATTCGATATCGCATAAATCTCGGTAATGATCCTCTAATCTCTTCATTAACTGCTCTAGCTCAGCATGAACAACTGGCTCCTTCTTCGACATATCTACTAGCGACATGGTGTTACGAATTCCTGCCACCACATCCTCACCTTGGGCACGATCTAGGTAATCGCCATAACTTCCTTTTTCACCACTTGCAGGATCCCTAGTAAATGCCACACCAGTTCCAGAGTCATCACTTAGATTTCCAAAGACCATCGATTGGATATTTACTGCAGTTCCTAAATCAGAAGGTATGCGTTCACGTCTGCGGTATAACTGGGCACGTTCTGAGTTCCAGGACTTAAAGACTGCCTCAATGGATTGTGTTAGATGGTCAATTGGGCTTGTTGGAAATGCTTTGCCCGTGAACTTCTCAACTTCACTGATTAAGTCTTTTGTGAGATCTTTTAAACTAGCTACAGGCAGGTCAGCCACAGCCGATACATTTGCCTTTTCTAAATATTTATTTTCAATTTTATGAACGCTCTCATCTGGCAGCTCACACACAATTCGTCCGAACATATCAACAAATCTGCGATAAGAATCCCAGGCAAATTTCTCATTACCTGAATCTTTTGCCATTGATTCTGTTACCTCTGGAGTAATTCCCACATTTAAAACAGTCTCCATCATTCCTGGCATTGAATGCTTTGCGCCAGATCTGACAGATACCAGCAGTGGGTTCTTTGCGTCACCAAATTTTTTACCAACAATTTTTTCTAACTTTGAAAGGGATTCCTTAACTTGCGCTACTAATTCAGTTGGAACCAGACCGGTTGCTAAATACTCACGGCATGCCTCAGTAGTAATAGTGAAACCCGGCGGGACTGGTAAACCCATCTGAACCATCTCAGCGATATTTGCACCCTTGCCACCGAGCAAATCAGATTTACTTTTATCGCCAAATGTGAACGGATAGACGAATTGCTTTGCCAAATTAACCCCCGTCTAAAACATCCCCGAGCATACTCACCTAAGATCACACACCAGCACAGCACCACATTTAATCTGGGGCTAGCCCAGGCTCACTTTTCAGCCGGTCGCTGCTGGCTACGCCAAATTTATACCAGGCTCTGGCCAGACTCCGAATCCTATGGAGCTAAGCCCCATCACAGGATTGGTTCAAAAATACTGCAATGACAGCGGCCCTACACTTTGCACCTCACCCCCCTTCATTTATGAAACGGGGGTAGTTGGCGTTTTACTTACAAAAAGCCAGAAGGGAGAGAGCATGAAAGAACTGTTTAATGTATTGAATAACTCAATAGAAACCTATCTTGCAGAAAATAAAAACTTGATTGCTCCTTCGGCAACTCACTCTTTAATTTGTGCAAATCAAAAATCACCAATACTAATTGTGACTACATCCACTTATGCTGCAACCAAATTAGCAGAAGAGATTCAATCCCTAGTGGGTTCAAATAAAGTAGTTAGCTTTCCAGCTTGGGAAACTCTGCCACATGAAAGACTTAGTCCAAAACCAGACACCATTACAGAGAGATTTAAAGCTTTAAATAAAATAAATAACCATGAAGCAAAATACATAATTTGTTCAATTAGATCCTTACTACAACCGATAATCGCAAATGATCTTCAAAGTTCAAAACTTAAAGTAGAAAAACATGCAAATATAAAAATGCAAACACTGATTGAGCAGTTATCAAAATTTGGCTACATTAGATCTGACATGGTTGAAAAGCGGGGAGATTTTGCTATTAGGGGCGGAATATTAGATCTATTCCCGCCAGACCAAGAACATCCAATTCGAATTGATTTCTTTGAAGATGAGATTGATGATCTTTCTTTTTTTGCTATTTCAGATCAAAGATCAATTGAAAAAATCAACCAAGAAGTATTTGTATACCCATGCCGGGAGCTTTTAATTGATGCTAGCGTAAAAAAACGTGCAGCAGATCTAGGAAAACTTTTCCCCCAGATCCAAGATTTAGCAGATAAATTGAGTGAAGGCATAACTTTTGAAGGAATGGAATCATTAGCAGCTGGGGTTGTAAATGAATTTAATTCAATTCTGAGTTATTTACCAAGCGGTTATCAAGTTTGGTTAATTGATGAACCAAGAATAAGAAGTAGAGCTGTGGATCTGATCAAGACTAATCAAGAGTTTTTAGAGGCAGCTTGGTCAAACCTAGCTTGGTCTGATCAAGAGAGTAAGCAAATCCCATTAGATCTAAGTAAGGAGTTGGGCCGAGGTGGCTTTTACACCTTGGAGAAATTGGAGCAACAAGCTGCAAACTTAAGTATTCTGGTTCGTTCTCTTAATCTTTATTCAAGTACACCAGAGGATGTGCCATTAACTTTAATGACTGAGTTAGACAGCTATGCAAACAACTATGAAAGCGTGCTTGCTGACATACAGCAGTGGCATAGGGATGGATTTCAAGTAATCTTCACAGCCTCTGGTAACGGAGTTATAAAACGGTTCTCTGAACTATTAAATGGAGTAAACCTTCCAAATAAAATTATCACTAATAGTTCAATGATGAACAATATGTTGATTAGTTTAATCCAGAGTGATTTAAAACATGGGTTCATGAGTGAAGAGTTCAAGTTTGTGGTAATAACTGACAAGGATGTAACTGGACAAAAATCAGTTGATAAAGATCTTGCCAGAATGCCATCACGCAGAAAGAAATCTATTGATCCGCTGCAGTTAAAGGTCGGTGATTATGTTGTGCATGAACAACATGGTGTTGGCAGGTATTTAGAACTAGTTAATCGTGCTGCAGCAGGAGTATCTCGGGAGTACTTGGTGATTGAATATGCCTCATCAAAGCGTGGTCAACCCGCAGACAAATTATTTGTTCCTACCGACACCTTAGAACAGGTAACAAAGTATGTTGGTGGTGAAGCACCTGCTCTTCATCGAATAGGTGGATCTGATTGGCAAAGCAGTAAACGCAAGGCACGTAAAGCTATTAAACAAATTGCAGCAGAGCTGATACGGCTTTATGCAGCAAGAATGAGTGCCCCAGGTTTTGCATTTTCACCAGACACTCCTTGGCAAAAAGAGTTAGAAGATAGTTTCGCATTTGTTGAAACAATTGATCAACAAGCAACAATTGATGAGGTTAAGAGTGATATGGAGAAGCCAAATCCAATGGATCGAATTGTTTGTGGAGATGTTGGATATGGAAAAACTGAAATTGCTGTTAGGGCTGCCTTTAAGGCGGTACAAGACGGTAAACAGGTTGCCATCTTGGTACCGACTACTTTGCTAGTCCAGCAGCACTTCAATACATTTTCAAATCGATACTCTGGTTTTCCAATCAAGTTAGCAGCCTTGTCTAGATTTAACACTCCAGTTCAAAGTAAAGAAATAGTTGCAGGTCTTAAATCTGGTGCCATCGATGTGGTAATCGGAACACATCGGTTGTTATCAAAGGATGTGATTTTTGCTGATCTTGGTTTACTTGTCGTAGATGAGGAACAACGTTTTGGAGTTGAGCACAAAGAAGAGTTAAAAAAAGCTCGAACAAATGTAGATGTCTTAGCCATGTCGGCTACACCAATTCCTAGGACCTTGGAAATGGCAATTACTGGCATTAGAGAGATGTCAAACATAACAACACCACCAGAAGAGCGGCACCCAGTGTTAACTTATGTTGGACCATATGATGACAAGCAGGTAAGTGCGGCAATTAACCGTGAGTTGCTTCGAGATGGTCAAATATTTTTCATTCATAATCGCGTTGAGAGCATTGATGCAGTTGCTGAGCGTCTTAAGAAACTAGTACCGGGAGTAAAAATTGGCATTGCTCATGGTCAAATGAACGAGCGGACATTGGAAGAGGTAATTTTTTCTTTTTGGAATCGAGACTTTGATCTATTGCTTTGTACAACAATTATTGAGAGCGGAATTGATATTCCGAATGCAAACACCTTGATTGTTGATCGGTCAGATTTATTTGGTTTATCACAACTGCATCAACTTCGAGGTCGGGTTGGTAGAAGCCGAGAGCGTGCTTATGCCTACTTTTTATATCCAACAGAGCAACCAATCACAGAATTAGCACATGATCGTTTAACCACGATCGCCACAAATACCGACCTAGGAGCTGGGATGCAAGTGGCACTTAAAGATTTGGAGATTAGAGGAGCGGGAAATCTTTTAGGTGGTGAGCAATCAGGACATATTGCTGAAGTTGGTTTTGATTTATATATGAGAATGGTCGCCGATGCTGTAGAAGAGTTTAAGACCGGCTACTTTGAAGATAAACCAAAAAATAGTGAATGCAAAGTTGAGTTACCAATTAATGCTCATTTGCCGGTGGCTTACATAGAATCAGAAAGATTAAGACTTGATTTATATCGCCGGATTGCAGATGCTCACAATGATGAGGAGTTGGCCGACATCAATGCTGAGTTAGTTGATCGCTTTGGGCCCATTCCTAACCCAGCCCAAGAGTTGTTGGCAGTTGCATCTCTAAGATTATTTGCAAAAAGTTTGGGTCTTACCGATGTTGCAATCTCTGGAAAGAATCTGCGTCTTACCCCGGTATCTCTTCCTGAATCAGCTCAAATTAAGTTGACTCGTCTGTATCCAGGATCAATATATAAAAATGCGACCCAAATCCTATTAGTAGCAAGGCCAGTCAGCCCCAATTGGATAGAAAGTGCATCGGTAGGAGATACTTCTACCCTTGCATGGGTTAGATCCGTACTTAATGAACTAATCCAGCCTTTAAAACTTAGCGGGCAAAGCTAAGGCAGAATGGGGATAAAATTGTTTAAGAAATTGGTCTCATCAATACTTGTAGTTGTACTTCTAACTGGTTGCTCAAGTATGAGCTCTGGCGTGAAGGTAGGAGATCAAGAGTTCACCTCAGCTTCAATTCAAAAGTCAGTTGATGAAATTTTAGCGGCTCGCAAAACTGTTGATACATCACAAATGAAATTAGTTAACGGCCTGGATTTACTCCGAGATCAAGCCCAATTTTTTGTTGTTAAAACTCTCATGGATCAAATTGCGATAGATATGTCTCTGGATGTATCCCTTGCAGATGTTGCAGCTCGAAGAACAGATGTTATCGCTAGATTAGCTAGTCCAGCTGAGCTACCTGCCGCCCTAGTCAGTGCAAATCTTCCAGCATCAAATCTTGATCCATACTTGAGGGTGCTAATTATTTCTGAAAGACTCCAAGATAATTTTGTTAAATCTGGAGCCCCAGAAAGTGAGTTACCACTCTATATTGATAAATTAGTTGTTGACACTGCCAATAAATTGGGCGTAAAAGTAAATCCAAAATATGGCAAGTGGAATGCTAAACTCGCATCAATTGAAGCCAGCGATGCAACCGATGGCGCAGTAGTACCTCTTCCATAAATAAAATAATGAGTTCTGAGCTAATCAGACTTCGCGAAGTAATGAATAAACTTCGCTCACCGGGTGGTTGTCCTTGGGATGCCGAACAAGACCATGCATCACTTCTAAAGTATCTTTTAGAGGAATCATATGAGTTCATTGAATCAGTTGAGAATAATGACCGGCAATCTATGCAAGAGGAGTTGGGCGATCTTCTTTTGCAAGTTTATTTTCATTCTAGAATGGCTGAGGAAGATGCAAAACAACCGTTTGACATTGAGGATGTAGCGAAATCAGTCACCGACAAATTAATTAGGCGCCATCCACATGTTTTTGGAGGGCAGCCTGTTGGTACCAGTGAAGATGTTTTAGAGAATTGGGAGAAGCAAAAAGCAGCTGAAAAAGGTAGAACTTCAGCAATTGATGGTGTCCCACTTGCTCAACCAGCATTATCGCTGGCGACAAAAGTAATATACCGTCTGAATAAATTAAATTATGATCTGCCAATTTCCAAGCCAATCTCACTTGCAAGTGAGATTGATCAGGATCAGTTTGGTCAGATACTTCTTGGATTAATCACCCAAGCAGTTGAAAGAGGACTAGATCCTGAGGCAGCACTTCGAAGCGCCACCAAAGCTCTGATTACTCAGATTCAAGAGCATGAGACAAGGTAGAATTCACATGCTTGTTTCAATTATCAAAAACAGTTAGGAAAATTTTGTGTCAAAGATTAAGGCAGTAAATGCAAGAGAGATCCTTGACTCCAGGGGAAATCCAACTGTAGAGGTTGAAGTATTATTAGAGGATAAAAGCATTGGGCGCTCTGCAGTTCCTAGCGGTGCCTCAACTGGCGCATTTGAAGCTGCTGAATTACGAGATGGTGGATCAAGATATTTAGGCAAGGGCGTTACTAGTGCTGTAAGAAATGTTATTGAGAAGATAGCTCCAGCAGTAGTTGGTATGAGTGCAGCCGATCAAAGAGCGATCGATCTAAAAATGATTACATTAGATGGTACAAAAAATAAGTCTGCACTAGGGGCTAACGCAATATTGGGAGTTTCTCTTGCAACAGCTCGAGCAGCATCAATTAGTACTAATCAATCACTATTTAAATACTTAGGTGGCGCTGAAGCAAAAACTCTGCCTGTTCCAATGATGAATATATTAAATGGTGGTGCACATGCTGACACTAATGTAGATATCCAAGAATTTATGATTGCACCAATAGGTGCAGATAGCTTTAAAGAATCTTTACGGTGGGGTGCTGAGATTTATCATAGTTTAAAATCCGTTCTCAAGAAAAAAGGTTTAGCAACAAGCATTGGAGATGAAGGTGGTTTTGCGCCTAATTTAGATAGTAATCGCGCAGCTTTAGATTTGATCTTAGTTGCAATTGAGAGCGCAGGGTTTAAAGCCGGCAGCCAGATTGCCTTAGCAATGGATGTGGCAGCTACTGAATTTTTTGATAATGGTAAGTATAAATTCGAAGGAAAATCTTTAACCTCAGACCAAATGATCACTTACTACAGCGATCTAGTTTCAAATTACCCACTGGTTTCGATAGAGGATCCGTTGGACGAGGATGATTGGAGCGGTTGGACCACATTGACCGCCGAATTAGGTCAGAAGATACAAATCGTGGGTGATGATTTATTTGTAACTAATCCAGAGCGATTAGAAAAAGGAATCAAGAGTAAGACGGCAAATGCACTTCTTGTTAAAGTAAACCAAATTGGAAGTTTGACTGAAACCATAGATGCGGTAACTATGGCACATGCCAATAATTATAAATCTATGATGAGCCATCGTTCAGGTGAAACTGAGGACACAACAATTGCAGATTTAGCAGTCGCACTTAATTGTGGGCAGATTAAAACTGGAGCACCAGCCAGGTCTGAACGAGTTGCTAAGTACAACCAGTTACTAAGAATTGAAGAAGAGTTAGCGCTAGATGCGGTCTATGCCGGCGGTGCTGCATTTCCTAGATTTAGGAGATGATTTAGTTGGCCAAAAATAAATTCTTTGCAGCGGGCTTGATATCGGGCTCGCGCAAAAGTATCAAGTTAGGCCTTAAAAAACATGGGTTATCCAATCGAGCATTGATCGTTGGAATAGTTTTGTTTGTCGTTGCAATCACCTTAGCCCCACCTATTCAAAATTACTTTACCCAGCGTGCCCAGATAAATGCTTTAAAAACCCAAATCTCAGATAACCAAGCAATGTTAGATAAGGCAGCAACCGAGTTGGCTCAATGGGATGATCCTGAGTTTGTCGCAAGCCAAGCAAGGTCCCGACTATATTTTGTTTTTCCAGGAGAGCGTCAATACATCGTGGTTGGTAATGAAGAAATTGAAAATAGTGAGCAACAGACAAAAGTCTCTGAACAACTTCCTATTGGAATACCTTGGTATTCAAGGTTGATATCTTCAATCACAAGTACAAATGTAAGCAACTAAAATGGTTAAGCCAGCAAGTGCATTTGAGGCCGAAGCACCAACGGAAAAAGATTTGAAGACTGTTGCCGCACAACTTGGCAGAGAGCCAAGAGATGTTTCAGCTATTGCACACCGTTGTCCATGTGGTGAACCAGATGTTGTTCAAACACCACCACGATTAGCCGATGGCACACCATTTCCAACTTTCTACTATGCCACCTGCCCAAAACTAACTGGTGCAATTTCAACTTTAGAAAGCTCTGGGTTAATGGCGCAAATGAATGATCGCCTGCAAAGTGACCCAAAATTAGCTGGAGATTATTTGGCCGCACATGTTGATTATGAGGCAGCTAGAAGCGCGGTTGCTAAGCAAGTGAATTTAGAGGTGCCAGAGATTAAAGGTGTGACAGCTGGTGGAATGCCAGATCGAGTTAAATGTTTGCACTCACTTATTGCGCATGCATTAGCTGCTGGAAGTGATGTTAATCCACTTGGGGATGAGGCATTGATTGCACTTGAATCTTGGTGGTTAAGTAAACCATGTAGTGAAATTAGTAATTTACTAGGTGAGGACAAATAGTTGAGTCGAGTGGCAGCAATTGATTGTGGCACCAATTCTATTAGGCTTTTGATCGCCGACATTACTGGAGGTAATTTCAAAGAAGTAGTGCGAACCATGGAAATCGTGCGCCTTGGTCAAGGTGTAGACCAGAACAAATCATTTCACCCAGATGCTATTGCTAGAACTCTCGCTGCTGTTGAGAAATTTGCGCAATTAATTGCAAGCAAAGGTGTAGAAAAAATAAGATTTTGTGCAACTAGTGCAACTCGCGACGCAAGTAATCGTGAGTTATTCACTAATGGTGTTAAGAAAATCCTAGGCACTGAGGTTGAGGTAATTCCAGGAGAAGAAGAGGCTGCACTTTCATTTATTGGAGCCACTAAAGAGTTGTCTAAAAATGATGGGCCATTTTTAGTAGTTGATATAGGTGGTGGATCAACCGAGTTTGTCTTTGGTAGTGAAAAAGTAGATTTTGCAAGGAGTGTAAATATTGGTTGTGTGCGGATGAGTGAGCGCCACCTAAGTTTACAACCACCAACTATTGAACAAATTGCTGAAGCAATAATTGATATTGATCTTGCAATCACCCAAGCTGCAAAAGTAGTGCCCATATCACAGGCTAAATCTTTAGTGGCAGTTGCAGGCACTGCAACCACTGTTGCAGCAGCTGCTTTAAAGTTGGACAAGTATGACCGATATTTAATTCACCTTTCTAGAATTTCTGCCCCATCTGTTCATCAAGTAGCTGCAATGCTGCAAGCTATGAGTAAAGATCAAATTGCTGCCTTGGGATATATGCATCCAGGCAGAGTCGATGTGATAACTGCAGGTGCGTTAGTTTTATCCCGAATCATGGCCGCAACCGGGGCCAGTGAATTCATCGCATCTGAGTCAGATATCTTGGATGGTATTGCTTGGTCAC
>B570J14230_10000976_pt1 | contig 11600 bp, 13 predicted proteins | sample LakMenepilimnion_3_FD_14230 | JGI IMG/M metagenome (IMG submission 14230) | reverse complement strand
GTAATTCAAAGCCACGACCTTCATAGGAGGCAGAGAGGTTCTCTAGGGCTGCGACGACTTCATCTATCGTCACGACTAGTACCGAGGCCAAAGTCAGTTCGGTGACTGGCTCATCGACGACCATCAGGATCGCTTCGATAGAACGCTCAAGTTCTACATTAGACATTTTCGCCCTCGCTATCTTCTAAGACCACTGGAATATCAAACTCGTCCGTTACCTCAACTTCGCCAGATTCACTGCCAACCCAGCTAATTTGGAGCTCACCGAGGGCAGCAACTTGATCAAAACGAAGCACACCTTGGCGATAAAGGTCGAGCAAACTTAGGAAACGGGCGACGACGACCAAGGTGCTACTGGCATCGGCTGTCAGGCTGCGAAAGCTTAGGGTTTTGGACCTGCGCAAAGCCTCAACCACGCCTTTAGACTCTTCAGCAACGCTAACAAGAGGCATATGAAGATGCTCAACTGAAACTAACGCTGGGGTTTTCGGAGTCAGAACTCGGTCAGCAATGGCGGCAAAGCGCTCTGCGCCAACGCCAATTAATACTTCAGGTAACAAGGCGGAAAGCGCGGGATCTAAAGCCACAACGCGTGGGAAAGCCTTATCTTGCAGGGTTATGCGCTCGCCAAAGGTCGCCGCGATCTCTTTAAAGGCGCGGTATTGAAGCAAGCGCGCAAAGAGTAAGTCGCGAGCTTCAAGCAGTGCCAAGTCTTCTTCATCTTCAACTTCACCTGATGGAAGTAGCCGAGCTGCTTTCAGGTCAAGCAAAGTGGCTGCAACAACTAAGAATTCAGTGGCTTGGTCAAGGCGCCAGCCTTCACCCGAAAGCTCAAGGGCGCGAATGAAGGCGATAAATTCATCGGTAACCAGGCTCAGCGAGATTTCCGTGATGTCGAGTTTGTGGCGCGAAATAAGCTGCAGGAGAAGATCAAAGGGGCCATCGAAATTAGCTAGATGGACGCTGAATTCATTGCTCGGTGCGCTCGCTTCGATGGCATCAGATGCGACATCGATCCCTGAACTCTGAGTACCCGGCGTTTCCACGGGTGAACACTACTTGCTCACGGGGCTATTCGATGCGTAGGCTCACGCACCTAAGCAGAAAGAGGTTTAACGCTTGAACGCTAAATCGACAATTGAAGAGGATGTGGCGACTACTGCCAACCTCTTAGGCAAAACGCCTAAGAACTTTAAGACTCCTCCTGCCCCGCAAGAAGGTCTGCCAGCAAAAGTAATCGCACTTTTCAATCAAAAAGGTGGCGTTGGTAAAACTACTTCAACAATTAACTTAGGTGCAGCCCTTACCGAACTTGGCCGCAAAGTTTTACTAGTGGACTTTGACCCGCAAGGTGGTTTATCACTTGGTCTTGGCGTTAATGCTCACAGCTTGCCGTTAGAGCAGACTGTTTATTACGCACTAATGGATCCAACTGCCGATGTTGATCAGATCATTTTAAAGTCATCAGTTCCGGGCTTAGATTTCTTGCCTGCAAACCGTGACTTGGGTACTGCTGAAACCACACTCGGTGCTGAAATCGGCGGACAACAATTTCTAAAGCGCACCTTAAATTCTTTGAAAGATCGCTATGACGTTATCTTGATTGATTGCCAGCCAACCATGGGTCAGCTAACAATTAACGCACTTGTTGCAGCAGATGAAGTAATTGTTCCATTGCAATGTGAATACTTTGCATTGCACGGTTTCATTGAGTTAAAAGGCAACCTAGATAAGGTTAAAAATTTCCTTAATCCGCAATTAAAGCTAATCGGAATCTTGGCAACTATGTACGAACGTAAGACGGTACATAATCGCGAAGTTCTCACCACAATTCTTGAAAAGTATCCAGAAGATGTGTTCGAAACAATCATCGCTAAAACTATTCGTTTCCCTGAAACAACTGTTGTTGGCGAACCAATTACCACTTACGCCAGCTCTTCAGGTGGCGCTAATTCATACCGACGTTTAGCCCGTGAACTAATTGCCCGAGGAGGCGCACGATGACCCGCAGAGCTAGCTTGCCTGGTGCCGATGAATTGTTTCGCACCAACTCCCCCGCCTTAAGTGCAGTTCGACAAAGTGCACCAGAACCAATTGTCGAAGCACCAACAACCTCGGTCGCACCGACTCGTTCTTCGAGTAAAAAGGGCGTGCGTTCTATTCCTCGTCGTCGTGTGACTTCGGTTGAGAAATCTCCAACTGGTCGCGAACGTCATGATGAAAAAATCACGGTTTACTTATCTGCAGACGAACTATTTGATCTTGATCAAGCACGTTTGATGTTGCGCGGAGACCTTGGTTTGGCGGTAGATCGCGGTCGCATTGTGCGCGAATCAATTGCGGTAATCGTGGCTGATCTTGAGGCTAAGGGCGATCAAAGCATTCTGGCTCGCCGTCTACGCAATCAGTAATCTCTGACCAATTCCGAATAGCTTTTAGCGGGCTCTTGGGTGAGCCGAACTATAACTTTCGCGAATTTTGTCGATTGTTATGAGTGTATAAATCTGCGTTGTCGTAACTGAGGCATGTCCTAAGAGCTCTTGAACTACGCGAATATCAGCGCCACCATCTAGCAAATGTGTCGCGTAAGAGTGTCGAAAAACGTGCGGCGAAACTTTGCTCGTAATACCGGCTCGCTCAGCAGCTGTTAGAACTATCTGCCATGCGCTTTGCCTTGAGATACGAGTTCCTTTTTGATTTAAGAAAAGCGCACCATTCATCGAACTCTCTTTACGACCAGATTTAGCCGCCAGATCAGGCCGAGTGCGAACTAAATAATTATCGATCGCCGCTACTGCAAATTTTCCCAACGGAACTATTCGCTCCTTGCCGCCTTTGCCACGTATTCGCAAAGTTGTGATCTCATCGGCATTCAAATTGGATTTAGCGAAATCACTTAAATTAATGCCGATAACTTCGCTAACTCGAGCGCCAGAACTATAGAGAAGTTCAAGCATTGCATGATCGCGCAACGAAATTACATCTCCCTCTCGTAGTCCGGCATCGATGAGAGCGGTGACCTCAGCAACAGTCAGCGCTTTAGGCAACCGCCGGGCAGATTTGTTATGAGAAATTTCAGTAGTCGGGTCAACGATTCCATATTCGCGATTTTGATACTTGTAGAACGTGCGAACTGCGCTCATGATTCGATTGATGCTAGACGGCGCTAACTCGTTAGCTTTCAATGAACTTTCAAAACTAGTTATGATGGAACTATTAACGGTGCTTGTATCCACTGACTCTGCTTCGAAGAACTCAACTAGCTTTCTAAGATCGCGCTCGTAAGCTGCAATTGAATTCGCAGCTAAACCTCGCTCGATCCGTAAGTGATCGAGGAAGCTATTAACCGATTGGCGAAAACTCATAGGCATGAGCCTGCGCTACAGCTTGATAACGAACTTTTCCGCCGCTGATATTCAAGCCTTTTGCCAACGCTGGATCTTTAACAATCGCGTTCTGCCAACCAAAATTAGCTAGAGCCAGCGTGTAAGGCATAGTTGCGTTAGTTAACGCATAAGTAGAAGCAACCGGAACTGCACCAGGCATATTCGCAACGCAATAAAAGATCGAGTTATGCACTTTAAATGTTGGCTCTGCATGAGTAGTTGGCTTGGAATCTTCAAAGCATCCGCCTTGATCAATTGCAATATCAACCAAGACCGAACCATGTTTCATTCGTGAAACCAATTCGTTGCTGACTAATTTAGGCGCTTTGGCACCATGAACTAGAACTGCACCAATAACTAAATCAGCCTGTAATACTTCGCGTTCAATTGAAGTATGAGCAGAAAATAGCGTCTTGATGCGGCCACCATAAAGTGAATCAATCTCTTGCATCCGTGAGATCGAACGATCAAGGACAGTTACATCGGCGCCCATTCCCATTGCAATTACAGCTGCATTAAGACCGGCAACTCCCCCGCCAATCACGACAACTTTGCCAGGTGCGACACCAGGAACACCCGCCAGCAAAACGCCACGACCACCGTTTGGCTTCTGCAATGAATAAGCACCAACTTGAGTTGCCATGCGTCCAGCCACTTCACTCATTGGCGACAGAAGTGGCAATTGGCCATCTTTCTCGACAGTCTCATAAGCAATTGCAGCGCAACCACTGGCGATAAGTGCATCGGTGCAAGGTTTTGATGCCGCTAAATGCAAGTAAGTAAAGAGAGTGTGATTGGCCTTAATTCGCGAATATTCAACTTCAATTGGCTCTTTAACTTTTAAGATTAATTCCGCGGCGTTCCAAACTTCATCGGCAGTTGCCAAGATCTTCGCACCATGGGCAATGAAATCAGCATCAGTAATCGCTGAGCCAAGACCAGCACCTGTTTCAATGAAAACATCATGTCCTGCGCGAACTAACTCGCTAACACCATCAGGAGTAATTGCTACTCGCGACTCGTGGACCTTGATCTCTTTTGGTATGCCGACCTGCATGGCTAATCCTTAATTGGAAACTATTTCTTTCCAGCAATTGCCGCTGCCACCAAGCCGGTGAAAAGCGGATGAGCTTTGGTGGGACGTGAGCGAAGTTCTGGATGCGCCTGTGTTCCCACGTAATAAGGATGTACCTCTTTAGGTAATTCAACAAACTCCACGAGGTTTTCTTGCTCATAAATCCCTGAGAAAATAAGGCCAGCACTCGAAATTTGATCGCGGTACTTATTATTCACTTCGTAACGATGGCGGTGACGCTCTGAAATCGAAGTTGCTCCGTAAACTGTTGCGACAATCGAACCAGGCGTTAACTCGGCTTGATACAAACCAAGTCGCATTGTGCCGCCCATATCGGCTTGACCCGAAACAATCTCTTTCTGACTTTCCATTGTCGCAATTACATGTGTGCCTGATTCTGGATCGAACTCAGCGCTGTTTGCATCAGCAATTCCACCGAGGTTGCGAGCAGCTTCAATAACCATGCACTGCAAACCTAGACATAAACCTAGAGTTGGAATCTTGTTTTCACGAGCAAATTTAAGAGCTCCTAGTTTGCCTTCGATGCCGCGAATTCCGAATCCACCTGGAACACAGATCGCATCAACATCGCTGAGCATCGCTCGCGCCCCGGCTTCACTTTCGCATTCATCGCTGGCAATCCACTTAAGATTTACTTTGGCATCATTAGCAAAACCACCTGCGCGCAAAGCTTCGCTGACTGAAAGATAGGCATCTGGCAGATCGACATACTTGCCAACTAAGCCAACGGTAATTTGATGCTTAGGGTTATGCACTCTCTCAAGCAGGGCGTCCCATACTCCCCACTCGACATCGTGGCACTTAAGACCAAGACGTGAGACGACGTAGGAATCTAAACCTTCAGCATGCAGAACCTTTGGGATGTCATAAATTGATGGTGCATCAACTGCTGCAACCACAGCTTCGGCATCGACGTCACACATAAGTGAAATCTTGCGTTTGACGCCATCGGGAATTGGGCGATCAGAGCGAAGCACGATTGCATCGGGTGCGATACCGATTGAACGAAGAGCTGCAACGCTATGTTGAGTGGGCTTAGTCTTTAATTCACCAGATGGACCGATGTATGGCACTAGGGAAACATGTAAATAGAAAACATTATCGCGACCGACTTCTTGGCGAATCTGCCGTGCCGCTTCTAAGAATGGTTGCGACTCAATATCTCCAACTGTGCCGCCGATTTCTGTAATCACGACATCGATTTCAGGCGAGGCCATCGCGCGAATACGTTCTTTAATTTCATTAGTGATGTGTGGAATCACTTGCACGGTCTCGCCTAAATATTCGCCGCGACGTTCGCGCGCAATTACTCGCGAATAAACTTGGCCCGTTGTGACATTTGCTGATCCATGCAAATTAGTATCGAGAAAACGCTCGTAATGGCCGATATCTAGATCGGTTTCGGCACCATCATCGGTAACAAAGACCTCGCCATGTTGGAAAGGGTTCATGGTGCCCGGGTCAACGTTTAGATATGGGTCAAGTTTTTGCATTGTGACGCGCAGACCACGAGAGACTAATAGTCGACCGAGTGATGAAGCGGTGAGTCCTTTGCCAAGTGAAGAGGCGACTCCGCCAGTTACAAATAAGTGTTTAGTCACATGATCGCTCATGGGATACAAACCTATCAGTAAATTCCCATCGTCTTAACCGTTTGCGCGCATAGCCAATAGTTCGGCGGCGTGTTCTTGCGCGCTAGCTGATTCTTCAAGGCCGGCCAGCATTCGGGCAANCTCATTTATTCGTTCGGCCTCGGCGAGTTTGTTGACGCCGCTAGCCACAATGCTTCCATCACTGCTTTTCTTAACCACGAAATGTGAATCTGCCCAGGCAGCAACCTGAGGCAAATGCGTCACGACAATTACTTGGGCCTCTCTTGCTAGAAGTGCCAATCGGCGACCAACTTCAATCGCGGCCTTGCCGCCAACGCCAGCGTCTACCTCATCAAAAATATAAGTGCCAACTGGTTGCACCTTTGCTAGTACAACTTCAAGTCCCAACATTACGCGAGACATCTCACCACCTGAAGCGCCTTTTGCAATAGGCACCAGTGGTCCATCTTTATGGGCTTGCAACAACAGCGTCACTTCATCGCAACCGGTAACTGTGAAATCGGATTCCTTTAGAGATCCCGAATAATCCGGATGGTTAACTTGAACAATCAAATTCGTATGTGGCATAGAGAGTGCGTGAATCTCTTCACTTACAGCAGTTGCCAAAGTCGCAGCCGATTTAGTGCGCACCGCAGAAAGTTCTTTCGCTTTTGCCAGAAGTGATTCCTTAACGGTGATCAACTCTTTTTCTAGCTCGGCAATTAACTCATCACCGCCAGTTAGATCAGCCATCGCGCTCTTGGAACTCTCGCCGCGTAAAATCAGTGCATCTAAATCGTCTCCCGCAGTTGCATATTTCTTGAGCCATGAATTAAGCGCAGCTTTTCGCTCTTGTAAAGTGCTTAAACGATCTGGGTCTGCCTCAAGGGATGACAGGTAAGAGTTTAAAGTTGAGTTCGCATCGCCCAACAAAAAGAACGCGTCCGACAAGTTACTAAAAACACTCTCGATCTCAGGGTCCTTTGCACGAACTGAATCAAGTGCTTTTCGGGCTAGCCCTAAGGAAGTCAGGGTGCCGTTCTCTTCATCTTCAACAGCGCCGATAGCGGTGGCGATGGCAACTCGGAATTCCTCGACCGAGCTAAGTTTAGAAATTTCAATCTCAATTTGAGCTAGCTCGCCACTCTTTGGCTTTAACTTATTAAATGCGTTCGTGAACTCGGTTAATTCAGCTATCTCAGCATCGCGCTTGCTGGCAGCGCTCTTTAACGTTGCGATACGACCTTTGAGGTTTTGGTAAGTATTTAACTCAAGTTGGTACGCCGCTAATACTTTCTGCAGCTCAGAACCGGCATATCGATCAAGTAGTTCGCGTTGTTTTGAACTCTTGGTGATTTGCAAATTTGCAGCCTGTCCATGAATCTCAACTAACTCAACTGCGAGCTCGGCTAACGTTCCGGCCGGAATTGAAATTCCGCCAGCGATAGCTTTACTTTTGCCATCACTATTAACATTGCGAGTAAGAATTAACTCATCACCATCAAGGTCTGCGCCTTTTTCACTTGCGCTATTTGCAATCTGTTTAGTGACCGAAAAACGACCACTTGCTACTAGCCGCTCTTGCCCAGTGCGTACAAGAGCTGAATCGCTCTTGCCACCTAAAATTAGATTAAGCGCTGTTAGCACCATAGTCTTACCGGCACCAGTTTCGCCAGTTAAAACAGTTAAGCCAGGTTCAAATTCAAGAGTTGCAGATTCAATCACACCGAGATTCTTGATCGTGATCTCGCTTAGGAAAGAGCGTTCACTCACCGCGCCATCCTTCAACCGGTAACTTGAACTTGGCCACAATTCGATCGGTAAAAGTTGTTGCGACAATATGCGAGAGCAGAATCTTGCTCGCATCGCGGGTAATTCGAACCTGATCGCCGTTAACTAATGGGAATTTACGTAGCGCATCGGCCGAGAGCAACGCCTCATCAGATTGAATCTCGACCACGATTTCAGATTTAGGTGAAATCACCATTGGTCTTGCGAAAAGTGCGTGTGCTGAAATCGGCAGCAGGACTAACGCCTCAACCTCTGGCCATAGGACTGGTCCACCAGCGCTGAATGCGTACGCCGTTGACCCAGTTGGAGTTGAAGCGATTAAGCCGTCGCAGCCCCAACGCGAAAGTGGACGACCGTCAATCTGTACAAATAGCTCGACCATTGTGGTGTGCTGACGTTCAACCGTTACTTCGTTTAGCGCCCAACCTGAATTTACGATCTTGCCGCTTCGAATAACTTCGTAAGCGAGCACCATTCGAGAATCAAGACCATAACTTTTATCAATTACTGATTTAGCAACGGCTGAAATTTCGGGGCGAATAACTTCGGCCATGAATCCCACGTGGCCAATATTTATTCCGAGTAACGGAATATTTCGTTCGCGCGTTAACTCAGCTCCGCGCAAGATAGTGCCATCTCCACCTAGAACAACTGCGATCTCAATCTCAGGTAAATTCTCCGCTGCGCTATTTGTAACACCACTGATTGAAACATCAGAGATTGTAAATAAATCAAAATCAGCCTTCTGCAACAGTGAGGCTAGAACTGTGGCTGCTTCGACTGCTTCAGCTCGTGAAGGATTCACGACTAAAACTGCCGCGCGCTTCTGGCTCATTACTGGGGCCCAATCTCAATTGCGCGATCAAGTGCTGCCTCATCAATTGCAGGTGCACCACGACGTAACCATAAGAAATACTCCACATTTCCAGCAGGTCCTGGAAGTGGGCTCGCAGTAACTCCAAGAGTTCCGAGACCTACATCGTAAGCCGACTCGGCTACTTCCATAACCGCTGCTTTACGAAGTGCCGGATCGCGCACTACCCCACCGGCGCCTAAGCGTTCGCGACCAACTTCGAATTGTGGCTTAACCATTAACACGTAATCTGCTTCGGGTTTTGAAACTGCAGCTAGCGCCGGCAACACCAAAGTCAATGAAATAAAGGATAAATCAGCCACAACTAAGTCGATTGGATCGCCAACTAACTCGCCAGTTAAATGACGAATATTTGTCCGATCAAGAATTACCACTTTTGGATTTTGTTGAATTTCCCAGGCCAACTGCCCATAACCAACATCGGCAGCAACTACACAATCGGCTCCCCGACGTAACAACACATCTGTGAAACCGCCAGTGGACGCACCCGCATCTAAACAGCGCTTACCTTCGACCTTGATATCTGTAAAAGTATCGAGAGCACCAGCTAATTTGTGTCCGCCTCGAGAAACGAAGTCATCTCGGTTGCCCGCGATAGTTATCGAGGTCTCAGCATCAACTTGAGTTGCTGGTTTTGTAGCAGGAATGCCACCTACTAATACTGAACGCGACTCAATCAGATCTGCTGCGTGCTCACGCGAACGCGCAAGTTCGCGACGAACTAATTCTGCATCGAGTCTAGTTTTCATAAATGGGAAATCCTAGTTAGACCCTAAAGTCTTAGAGCCCATCAATCGAGGTAAGTGCTTGATTTAGCTTCTGATGCAACGCTTCGTAACGTTGACCGTGCTCAGTAACTTCAAGTGAATCAATTTCACTTAACTCAAGTTTTACTTCATCAACAATGTTTACTTCTTGGTGATCCATTTACTTGCTCGCTTTCTTTGCAGCGCTCTTCTTGGCTGTTGATTTCTTAGCAGCTGACTTCTTTGCAACCGGCTTCTTTGCAGTTGCCTTCTTTGGTGCAGCAGATTTCTTAGCCGATGCCTTATTGGCTGACTTATTTGCCACTGGCTTGCCACCTAGTCTGGCGACTTCAGCTGCTAAAGCGTCAAACTCTGCCCGCTTTACAAAACCCATGCGAAGGACCGTGGATTCAACTTCTTCTTCAATCTTCTGCTTAACAGCTTCGCCGCTCTCGCGAACCCAGGCATTTACTGAATTTGCGATCTCAGCTGCTGACTTCTCATTAACGCTGACCTTATTTATGTAGGTTCGTAATGAATCGAATAGATCGTTAGCCATCTTGATGCTCCTTTACTGCGGCTGCCAGCTAATGCCAGCAAACTCTTACCGCTAGCCTACCTTGCGTACTTTCAAGCGCAATTGGAGTCGCCCAGAGCAGCTCTTAGAGTCGCGTGATCTCGCTTGCATCTATCTGCCAACGACTTGCCAGCCCCGTTGCTCCCCGCCAGAAGCGTCGCTTGATCGAACCAGAAACTTCCACCCATTCCTCAGCTTTTAACGAACTGGCACTACGACGCAGCTTTGAACTCCAGGCACTTATATCAATTGCGTCAAAACCAATTTCATCACCTCGGGCAATGACAATTCGGAATTCAGCCACCTTGTCGCCACTCGGTAGCTCTTTCTCAACGGCTATCGAGGAAACGCGACCTCGCAATAAAACATCATTTAGCGCCAAGGTTGAATCCAACTCAACTGCTGCTTCTCTGGTGGCCTTCTTGCTCAACTTATCTTTTATCGTCATTTCAAACTCCTTAATTGAACTTGGAGTTGAATCTTCTATTCAGTCGCTGACAAATATGAGTAGCTGGAAACTCTTGCTGTGGATAGAGCTATTCTGAAGCGCGATCTTGCGCGTCAGTTATTTCATCAGCATCTATTTCGGCGCATTTGTTAAACCACTCGATCGCTTCATCCTTGCGACCTGCGGCGTGTAGCGCATCGGCATAGGCATAACGTAAGCGCACTGCCCACTCTTCGCCTTCAGTCTTTAACTCTCTACAAGTTAAAGTAATTACAGCAGCATCAATTTCGCCTAGGTCACGACGAGCTCCACTTGCAACGATGCGCATTTCGATTTCGCCTGCTTTGTCTAAGCGTTTTACTTCAGGAGAACCAGCCATATCTAGCGCCTTTAACGGACGGCCAAGACCACGTTCGCAATCAGCCATTACGGGCCATGCTGAAACATCTCCGGAAATTCGATTAGCGGCACGCAATTCCTTCAGTGCAATTTCATAATGGCCAGCGCGATATGCGGCATATCCTGCGCTCTCGCGAACAACTGCCAATCGACCGGCATGGTGCGCTGCAGCAACGCCATGCTTATGTGCGCGCTCTGGATCTTCATCGGCAAATAACGCGATGCAAACCAAGTGTCTAGCAACGACTTTAGCGTTCTCAGCAGAAAGGCTTAATAGCTCTGCGCGAGCTGTCTTTTCTAATTCTTCACCCGTAACATCTTCGGGAATATCTGGTTCAAAAATTCTCGGACGTAAACGTGATTGATCCCGATCCATTGGCGTTGGACGAATTCCACGCGGATCACTTGCATCGCGTCCTTCGCGATTTCTTCCCGGTGCACTCGGACGAGATGTAGAACCACCGCGCGCCGGTAAATCTTCACGACGTCGAGTTGAATTCGGTCCTGATGGTCGCGAAGAAGGTCTACCTGAATCAGGACGCGCTGGGCGACCAGATGAATTAGTTGAACCAGGTCGTGATGATCCTGGACGCGATGAAGGACGACCGCTTGATGGACGACCCGAATTATTTGGCCGTTCTGAATTTCCGCGACGTTCTTCCATGTGCTTATTCTCTTATCTCTATTGAAA
>B570J14230_10000974_pt1 | contig 11625 bp, 11 predicted proteins | sample LakMenepilimnion_3_FD_14230 | JGI IMG/M metagenome (IMG submission 14230) | reverse complement strand
AGGTTGTCTTTCATTGGATCGTTACGCAGGAAAGAAAACAAGAAGAGAACTTGAAGAGAGTTCTGAGGAGAGAGACTGCGTCATTAATGAGTGGTGCAAACAAATCAACGAAAAAAAAAATTGCATTAATTTTGCAACTTATAGTGTAATTACAGACTGCCATCACCCGGAATACAAAGTTCACGCACTTAAATCGTTTTTTCAAACTGTACCTGAATTAAAAAGTTTAACTGACGGTTATTTTTCAAACAATCTAATTTCTCAAGACGATGCCATATTTTCAAACGAAAAGTTAACTTTTTTAGCTTTGGTTAAAGGAAGAGTGCCAAAAAACAAAAACTTTCCTCAACAACACCCATTATTTTTGCGAGGAAAAGATAAAAGGTGGGATCGATATTCTTCTACAGATTCTTCAGAAGAAGGAATTTTGCTGACTAGAGATTACTTGCAGTACCTCATCAAAGAACACAACTTTCAGATTGAAAAAATTGAAAAAATATATTTTTATAAAAAGTGTTTTATTTTGCCTTGCATTTTTAAAGATTTGGTTGACTCAAGAGCTTCTGCTGCAATATCTAAAGAAAAAAAACAATTATTAAAAAACATTGTAAATTATGCTGCAGGTTATTTTGGCTACAACGAAAGCAAACACCAATCGAGTACTAGTTGTCGTTTGGTGACTGAAATTCCTCAACGTTATTCCTTTAAACTGTTTCAGTCTAAAATTAAGAATGTTGCTTGGATAAAAAATACAAGAATTATATTTGTTCAAGTGTCAAAAATTAACAATGCTAGTAGAAAAGTGTCAAAGTGCGCTCTTCCCTTGTACATTTGCGTTACCGAGTGGGGAAAGAAAAGACTTGCTGAAACATTTTGTTACTTTGAAAAATATTTAATGCCTGAAAAGTTTAGAATTTTATACAGCAACGTTGATAACGCGATAATTTGTTTGTCTACCAACGAGCTAGATGAAGCCGTTGATCCCAAGCACTTTGCCAAATTTCTTTCTTTAAAATCAAATTATTTTTCAACAAGTAAGCCCGGCCACCTGAAGGAAGAATTTGTTATTTATCCTGAAAGCGAATGGAAGTTTGCAAGCGGTCTTACTCACAATTACGCAATTTTAACAAAAGATAAAATAACTGACGTTCACAAAAATTCTGCTTTAAGAAAAGTAACATCTGAGCAAGCTTACCAAGCCTCTGTTGCATTTTTAAGTCACACACCGTATGTAATTTCTCAGGAAAGACGAACTAATAAAATGGCTCATTTGGAAACTATCATGCAAAACTTTGTTTTTAAATAAATATATATATGCTTTGTAATTGTGTTTTTTCTTTTAGTTTAACGTTGTGGGTCAAAGATCAAAGGTTATAAAAATGAAAGTTGAAAAATTATCAAAGTTTGAAATTGACGAGCAGTTGCAAGTGCTTATGAACTGGGTGACTGAACAATTACAAAAAGGAGATGTTCCTAAATTTAANGATGTNNTNGACTACGCTCATCGANTATTAAAATTTATAAATCTAAAGAGGTTTCAGATAACANAAAGATTGCGATTGCATCCTGCCTATTTAATGAATTCTAGTCAAGCTCGTAATAAATCAAGAGGAGGTAAATCTAGACCGATCATTGTAAACGATTTGGGTCACTTGCACGGTGACATTGGTTTTTTTTCCATTGTCGAAGATTACCCTACTCCTGTACGATACCGAAGTGGTTTTTTAGTATGCAAAGATATTTTATCTCGCTTTACTTTTGTTTCAGTTTTGAACAAAACCAGAACTGCTGATTCTATGATTAAAGCTTTTAAAGAAGTATTTGAAAAGTTTAAGAAACAAACAAACGGTTTAAAAGTAAAGAGTTTGGCTTTTGATAAGGAAAGGTCTGTGACTAGCAATGCTGTTCAATCTTTTTTGAAAGACGACAGTATAACGTTTCATCCATTTCAAAATACATCGAGCAAGTCTAAATTTGCTGAAAATTCTATTCGACAGTTGAGAAATACAATTAAAAGATTGAAAGGCAACACTAAGGATGAGGAGATTCGTTGGTGGAGATTAATTCAGAGAGCTGTGACTACTTTGAATAATAGACCTATTCAAATAAAAGGCAAATATTTAAAACTGCCTATGGGAAATTTCGACCATCCTTATTACACTCCTTCTGATGTGAGTTCTATGAACTTGAGCGATTACATTAAAAAAATTCAAAAGGCAGCTTCACCCTACTATTTTGCTCAGTTTGGTATTTCCACTCGAGGTGTAAAGTTCAAATATCAAGTATAGGAGAATTTGTTCGTCCTAAATTAATTGTAATTTCTTCTGAAGTTATTGGCAACAAACGTTCTGAGGTGTCACTTTCTAGCGAAACCTTCATTATCGAAAAACACGATTTGTATGTGAGTAATGCTCACACCATCGAAAGACTTTATCTGACAAAAAGTTTAAGTACAGGAGAAGAAGAAGAGTTTTACGAAGACGAAATTGCTCCGACCGTTAGTCCTTTTCAGCTTCAATAATGAATTCAAATGTAAACCAGTACAATAGATCTTNTTCTCCTNTGAGAAAAAGAGATAACCAAGGAAATTTTGCAGACAGCAACACAAGAGATATTTTTGTTCCTTTCAAATGTGAAGTTCCTGCTGGTACTTCTACTTTTGACATTATGGTGCCGATAACATTTCTCAATCGCATCTATTCTTTTGACAATGTCATGTTAATTTTAAACATGTATGCAATGCAAGCTCAACTTTTTAACGAAGAAACAGAAGAAGAATTGCAAGAATTTTTGTCTTACACTATTTATTTTCAAGTGACGTTTTTATCTGAAAAAAAAAATTTATTTTATGCACCAGTTTATGAGATGCCAACTGAAGTCAAATTGACTGTCGATTTGATTCAACAGATTAACAAATATTTCGAGTTGAATAAACCTGCAGGAATTGTGTCTACTCCAATCTTTTTTGACTGGATCGATCTTCGATTTGAAAAAGTCACTGATAAAACGTTCGACGAATACTATCAAAGCATGGCTCGGACTTACTACGGCGAAGACTTTGATGTGTCAAAACATTGGAATGCTTTGCCTCGTTCAGCGAGAAAAGTCTTTGGGGTCAATAATTATCTTGTCCCTACTTTGCTGATTGGAGATGTTTTGGAAAATATCAGGTTGAGAATAAATATTTCTCCAAATACGCTTGCTAGTTTTTCTACTAATTTGTATTTGCTTTGCGTTGGATTTGATCCAGGACAAATTGGCAACCGAAAGCGTGTGACTGATAATTTTGTTTTTAGAAACTCGAGTGTTTCGCATTACAGAGAAATAACATGCAACAACAAAATCATTCCTGAACTGATTGTGACGCCAAACAAATTTAAATTGTTTGCTCAAGTCATTGAAAAAAATTATTTTTCAGCTGAATATAATTTGCAAATCACAAAAAGAGATGCAATGAAAAATGAAAAGTTTGAAGCTCAATTGAAAACTGCTTTTTCAGAATACGAAAAATATGGAAACATTTCTTTTGGTGTGAATTTTAATCCAAGTGCCAAAAGATTTGCTTTTTTCTTTCCAAAAAACAACAAAATGATTAATATGAAAATAATAATCGATCCTGATTTGGCCGAAAGAATCGGATTTGAAATGAACAGAGAAATTACACCCTCAAGAAATAAAGGTGACGAAATAGTTGAGTTTGATCCAAAAGAAACTGAAGAAAGGGCAAGAGCTTTATCTCACGAGACTGGTCTAATTATTGTGTCGCATCACAATCCCAGAGGAACTAATACGACGGTGGGAATGAGCGAGCAGTACATGGCGGCCTTGTACCCCACTGAAACGGGCAACATGTTGATGCACGTCAACGAGATTTGCAACGAAAAACCATTTTTCATGTTACCTCCTACTTCTACTACTTCAATGACGGCACCTCTAATTCCAATCACATTTTTACTTTCAAGATTCTTAGACAACAGCGAACTTGTAAATTTAATTTGGAAAGAAGGATTTACAATGCAAGGAACGTTAAGAGGAGTCCATCCTTTAAAAATAACAAAGTAAGTTTTCAATAAAGTATGAATGATTAAAAAACTATAAATAGAGTGTCAACGATAGGTTGACAGTTCAGTACAGTTTTGACCATGCACCTAGTGACATGTCATATTGTGCTAATGAGAGAAAACCTCTATTGAATTTTTCAGAAACTCAGGAACGCGCGAGTTTAATCAATACTGAAATNGAAGAAGACTCGATGGCAAGAAAACGTAAAGGACGAAAAGCTAGAAAAGGAAAACGATCACTAAAGGGTATCAAGCGAAAGGGGGTGAGGCTCAACAAGGGAAGGATCGCTCTTCGCGTCGCCGGATATCAAGGACTTCAATCTTTGACTGCTTCAGAGCTGGTTCGATTTATTCCTCTCTCAAAGCTAAAGGCCGCAGCAAAAAAGGTTCTCAAAAAGACGGGAGGAAAGAAGAGAAAAGCAAAGAGGGGAAAGAAGCGAAGGTCAAAGAAGAAGTAATTTAAAATGGCAAGAAAACCTTTAAAAAAAACAAAAAAGGCAATCAAGAGAAAAGGTCCTTCTTCTTCCGCCGGAACTTCTAAAAACGCTTCTGAGAAAAAGAGCAAGTATTCCGACTTGGAAAAACAATTTGAATTTCCTGATTTAAAAGCTAACTGGCAAGATAAAGGAGGGAAACAAAAAGTTTTGGGAACCGATTTTCTGACCATCAACTCACTTTCGCCTATTCAAAATGGAACTCCAAAATTGGTCGAATTTGAATTTCGCGATAACGACGAAGTTTGGGGTATGGGACCCAACACTCGATTCAAAATCAAAGGAAGGTTTGAAGTTACCGTCGACGAAGAAGGAAAGATGCCAGTTTGGCAAGCTTGCACTGCGGCCGACCTTGCTGACGTTGTTGTTCAACCCAATTGGGGCGAAGCTCATTTTAAGATGACGGAAGCATTTCACGGACAATCAAACATTAACTCTTGTTCTGAAGTTCGTCACGTCGTTTCTTGGTTAAATGCCTACAAATATGCAATGATGGACAAGGAACAAAAAAAATTGCTTTGTCCTCAACCGGCTTGCTCTGGATTTGGAGTTCCCACTAAAAGAGACTCTTGGAAGATTGGACCTGACACAGAGTGGACTAAAAATTACGGCCCTACAATTTTTACTGGAGAATCAATCACCATCGATTATGTTATTCAAGACATGGGTCCGTTTTATCAGGGCACTAACTACATGGAACAATCTCAGAAAATTTTGCCGATGCCAATCTTGGATAAAATTACACTTCGATTTTCTTTCATCGAAGATTTGTCTACAATTTTTAACATTCGAGCTGGCGTAAAGAAAAAGTACAGATTTTATTATGAAGAAATGAAATTTGTAGTTGAGCGAATTCGACTCAATTCAAATGCAAAGCTTACTCTCTTATCGAAAAAAGGAAAGTGGGATTACGCAGGGGTGACTCGCATCATGAAAACCGAAAACATTTCATCAGATCAGTTGATGCACAAGGCCAGAATTCAAGAAATGTTGATGCCTGAAGGAATGTTTATTTTCACTCTTCCCAAAAAAGTATTGAACGGCACCTATACTTTCCAAGGCAAAGATGGAAATATTTTTTCTAAACACAACATTAAAAGTATCGAAATCAAATTTGGTGCCTTGGACTTGTTTGTTAATCGACCAAATTTGGGAATGATTGAAGAGGACGTTATCGAGTCTAAATTATTCACCGATTATTTGACCGCTGCACCCTTTGGACTACACATGGATCCAGACTTGATTACTCTTGAAAATATTAAAAACGGTTGGGTCAATACTCCTTACCCGCATGTGTACATCAACTTTTGCAACTATGGTGACAAGTCTAGAATCGTGCCTAACCTAAACGATGGGTCCATGCTTAAAACTGAACACGATATGGAGCTGACTTTTAACTTTGGACCCGAAGGAGCCGTGCCGGATGTGACTTATATCATCTACTACTTTTACACTGACAACAATTTGACTCTGGATACTACGCACAAGAATCAAACATTTTTTAAATCGCCTTATATCAGGCTTGTGTAAACTGTTTAAATGAATAAATTATTTTGAAATTTCAATCGTCTTTTTTATTTAAAACTATGTATGTTAAACTATGACGACTAAAAAATAAACTAGAAATAAAAAGAAGAATTATTTATTTTTCAAATGAATTTATTTATTTCAAATACGGGATTACAATTTACTTCTTTTTAGATTTCTTTTGCAAGATNGGTTGAATGTAGTCAGGAACGAGGTGAGTTTGAGAGTAGGTTTCAACGAGCCTTTCAATGTTTGGACGCTTTTTGCCCTTTGGAGGGGGTGTGGGTGGACGAGGAGGAGGGTAAGGGGGAGGAATGAGGAGGGACTTTTTCTGGGCTGCAGCTTCGGCTCTCTGAATTTTCTTCATTTCCTTTTCCTTTTGCTTGGTATCCTTTTCCTTTTGCTCCAACATTGCCGTCATAACGGAATAAAGAGCCGCCTTGATGAAGTTAATTTCTTCTCTTTGGTTAAAGAGGCAGTTGTAGAGGATCGAAGTGCACGTGGTGTCAATCATCTGATGTTCCGCCTGCTGCATGTTGGAGTGAAGCTGATTGGCGTTATTTTCCCAAGATAGGTCGTACGGTCTGTTTCTCAAACCCAGAGCAACCACAGCAGACTTGAAATCGTCGTAGTTCATGTTGGCAGGTAAAGATGTTTCCTGCTTTGCCGTACCAGCAAGAGGAGATGACTCGAAGTTTGGACCAATAGAATTTTGCGGCGAGAAAATAATTGGTGGAAAGGCGGCAGAAAAAGAATCTTCTAGAACAGAAATTCCTTGAGAAGGTAGAGGAGTGTAAAAATTCATGGTTGTTGCTTCTTCAAGATTCAAATTGAAACTGAGAGAAAATTAGTTGATGCACTTAATGCATTTATTTTTTTTTGAAAATATTTGGCCGTTTGGTTTTTATTAGATCCCACTTGATGAAAGAGAAAAGTTTTTCTATCGTTTTTAAAAGAATTTTTTTTCCATCTGGCAAAAGCAGGGTGTCATGATAAGAGAGTTCATTGCAAGTTTCGCATAATCTTTCTTTGCAGCAACACTTTACATTGAATAGGACGCACAATTGAATGACGCGTTCGTTTTGAAGCCCGCCCAAAGGTAGGCGACAAGAAGAGATCCAGCCTGGATAGTCTTCGATAAGGTAGTGCTCTTTCGAATACCAATTTTTATGATCTTTATTTTGACAGACCATGTGAATGGCTTTGTTGTTGGAGTGTAGCTTCCAGTTTCCGCGGGCCAAGTAAGAGGGTACACAATTGCAGCTATTCATGTAATGGGCCGAACATGGAAATTTCAATAGTTTTCCTTCTTCCTTTTTTTTGTCAAATTTGCAAGTAGGTTGTCCGTTCTCGTTTAAAACGTAACCGTTATTAAAGAGATGCTCGTGTTTGACTTCTTTACAGAGATGAGCGATATGAAATTCAAATTTTTGAGAAAATTCAAAACTAGGTAAACAAAAACACTGAGTATTTCCGTCAAGATTTAAGCAGGTGCAGACATAAAATACAAGTTCAGACATCTTACAAGTTTCAATGTTCTTTTACAACTGAGCAATCTGGACATTTGATTTCTTCCAACATTTTCACCAAAATTTTTTCTCTTTTAGAAACTCTCAATTGTGGAATGTTGCATTCGTTCAATAGGTCTTTGCACATGTTGCAATAATGATGCGTGGTGCAAGTGCATCTGAGACCAAAGACCAATGCACATTTTTCAATTTTTTCAACGGTTTTTTCTTTAATGACATTAGAACAAAAACCGTTTTTCCAAGTAGGTCGCCGAGTTAAGTAGTAACCGTTTTTCTCAAACTTTCGATGACTTTCAAGAGAGCACGAATGTTTGTTGTGATATCTAAATAATTTTAATTCGTTTTTTCTTTCTATCTCTGGTAGACATTTGCAATAGTAACAGACTAGTTTACAAGTGCATGGATAAAAGTTTAGCTTTTCTTTCGACATATTCTTTTCTTGTTTTAAATTCTTTCTTTACACTTTTAAGTAAGTCTTTGCATAAAGAATGATTATTTTCGACGCTTAAAACCTTTGAGCAGAAACCGCAGTGACGAGGATGTTTATTAATCATGTGACTTGCAATTTCAATATCTTGAAAACTACAGAGAGAACAATAGGAAATGTTTTGTTCAAAGTTATAATGGTGTTCTCTAAAATAATGCAAGGCTAAACCATTTTCGGTATAAAATGTTTTCTCACAAAAAGAACAGAACAAAATTTTCATGATCAAATTTTATTTGACGTTTGAAACACGAGCGTAAACATTCAGAGTTAAATCGAGACTGGTACAAAATTATAGTTTATAGACCTCAAACATTTTCAAAAATTATTAGAAAAAACATGTATTTTACTTTATTATAAGGTACAGTTAGTAGGGTTAAACAATTTTACGGTATTTCTTTTCAAAGATAATTAGAATTAGAAAGAGAATTAATGTGGAAGTAATAAATTAAATAATCTTGCAACGTAAATATCGTTTGCTTGATCTAATAAAAGTTCACACTCTGTGTGAGAGGGGAAATGGTCCAATTTTTTTAAACAAAATGTACAATAATTTTTATGATAATAAGCAACATGTTCTACAATTTTTTTTGATGTCAAATGACACAATGGACAAAATGAATCAAGTTTTAATTTATTAAAGGTATGAGTTACAATATAATGAATTGCTCTTTCAATTTCTGAGCTAAAGGAAAGATTACAAAAAATACATTTAAACATTTTCACAACCTTAAGAATGAGCAATGAAAATTTAAAAAAAATTTAGTCCCTTCACCGTAATTTTTATAAAATAAAATTTTTCCGTTAGGCAAGTGTGGTTAGTTGGGTGTCGGCGACATCGACTTGGCAATGCTGAGAAGAATGTTGAGATTTCTTTCTCCCGGAGAAAGATTTTCTTCTTCTTCTTGTTCCTTCAAGAGATTTTCTTTTTCTTTCTTCAAGAGCTCTTCATGTTCCTTCTCCAAGCAGGTGTTGCATTGTCTGCATTCTCCATCGGGACAATCTGATTTGGCCTCGAAATCCGGATTGCTCTCGACGGCAAACTTTTCTGCGCAAGTCAGTTTTCCGCTTTCTCTCTGTTTAAGGTCGATTTTCTTCTTGAAATCGTTTGCTCGTTCGAGGTAGAACGTTCCCACACTTTCAAGGCAAATTGGGCAATTACCGCAATTGCTTGGACAATCATTTGCTTCTCCTTTGCTGGCTGTCAAAAGAAGTGGATCCTTTTCTCCCTTCTTTCTTGCTTCTTCTTCCTCTCTTTTGTTTTTGGCGGAAATAGAAAATCTCTTGTCGTCGTCGTCTTCACTCTCGTCCATCTGTGTGCCGACTGATTGTTTCTTTTTTGCCGGACTAGACTCGCACTCTTCTTTTTCGTCCAAGAGTTCTTGAGAATCTTGAGAATCTTGTTGTTGAGACATTTTTATTCTTGTTGTTTTCAGTTGGAAGAAGAAGGAAGGACTGATGTTTGAGAAGAAAAGAAGTATGAAGAAACCAAGTCTCTTGCCATTACTTCGGCCGCTTTTGCAACATTTTCGCGGCATTCTGTGTGCGCGCCGGCAGAAGCATCTTTCAAGCAAAAGATACATTCCAATTGGCGTTTTCTATAAATGTGCAATGTCAAGTTATCGTCAGAAATGCAAAAGGGAAAAAAATCCAAGATGTGGTCAGTCAAGAAATGCAAACTCAAAGCCGCCTCCCCTTTGCACAACGCACTACAGTGCGCACACTTTTTGTCTAGTATGTCCATAATTATAAAATTACTTTATCCGTTGAGGGTTTAACTTGAACTGAATCGGATTTCATTCTTCGACCACGTTCTCATTTCTCGATCCATAAAATGTTTGAACTTGAACTGAATCGGGTTTCTTTCAGAGAAACATTAATAATGTCACTGAATAGACAAAGCAATTCTTGAACGCAAGTAGAATAATCTTTTCGAATTTCACTGAGCGAAAGTTTGGTGAGTTGAATGAGGATGTGATAAAAATGTCTCTCCATAATTTCGCTCAGTTCAATACTTCTGATGAGCTGATGCTCGTCCTGAGAATTATCTTCGACCACATTCTTGACAATTTCTTCAATGCATTTTCTCAAATTTTTCTTTCCTTTAAATATTCCTCTTTCTTTTTCAAATCTCATTTCTCGGTCCTTAAAATGTTCGCGGGCACTTTCAAAATTATCCAAGAATTCGTGAACGCTGTACAATACTTGGGAAGTTTCATACATGCAGTTGTGCATTACTTCTGTAAAGCAGGTTAGAATATTTCTAAAGTCGTTTCCCACAATGTGATCGACGTAAAGATAACTTAATTTGTAGGCTTGATCTTTTTGAATTTGTTTAGATTTTTTTAGTTCTTCAAAAAGAGCCGGCGGGAAATTGTAAAAACCACTGGTGCTGCTCTCCAAGACAATTTCTGTTGCTTCGTTGAGAACGGAAATAAGCGAATCGTCGAGCCATCGATTTTTTGTCTCGATGACAAATTTATTCTTAAATGTTTCGGAAGGCAAATAACGATACATGTTTTCGGTTCAATAAACTAGGACCAACTGAGGAAAAAGATGGAATAATACTTATTAATATGAACTCAAGTACTAAAATAAAAATAGGTTTGTCACTTTGTAATTGATTGGAAAAAAATAAATTTCGAAAGTTTTTCTCATTTATTTTTTTTCCCAATTTATTACAAAGCGCGAACTATTTTTATTTTTGAAAAAATTTTTACCCTCACCGGGATTTGAACCCGGGCCTGCTGGTTGAAAGCCAACTATCCTCGCCGCTAGACCATGAAGGCTTGCTTAGGTGTACGCTACTTCATTATTAAATATCTAAAACATTTCCCGCCAAATTTATTTGCTTTGCAAAACGTCAAAATGTATTTCGCCACTATATTAAGTTTGCAAAAATGAACGAAAGAGGGAGATACTGTTTTTAGAGCCCTCAGGCAAAGTAAACGAGACCTCAGGGCAAATATTTTTTTGAAAATGATTTGGTCTCGACGAGTTTCGATAGGACTCGACGAAAATATTTTAAACTCGACAGGTCGAAACTGAAATGTATTTCACCACTATATTAAGTTTGCAAAAATGAACGAAAGAGGGAGATACTGTTTTTAGAGCCCTCAGGCAAAGTAAACGAGACCTCAGGGCAAATATTTTTTTGAAAATGATTTGGTCTCGACGAGTTTCGATAGGACTCGACGAAAAAATATTAAACTCGACAGGTCGATGTGTATTTCTATTTCACCACTATATTAAGTTTGCAAAAATGAACGAAAGAGGGAGATACTGTTTTTAGAGCCCTCAGGCAAAGTAAACGAGACCTCAGGGCAAATATTTTTTTGAAAATGATTTGGTCTCGACGAGTTTCGATAGGACTCGACGAAAAAATATTAAACTCGACAGGTCGATGTGTATTTCTATTTCACCACTATATTAAGTTTGCAAAAATGAACGAAAGAGGGAGATACTGTTTTTAGAGCCCTCAGGCAAAGTAAACGAGACCTCAGGGCAAATATTTTTTTGAAAATGATTTG
>B570J14230_10000972_pt1 | contig 11630 bp, 27 predicted proteins | sample LakMenepilimnion_3_FD_14230 | JGI IMG/M metagenome (IMG submission 14230) | reverse complement strand
CGCGCGGGAATATGTTAGTAAGATAGTATGTGCAGGTCCGAGGTGTTACCATGTGTATCCAAGAGTATCCATGCGAATTCCAGCTGGGAAAAACTTACTCACTCTCTTGGAGTTACACCGTTGGCAGCGGTGTTAGTCGTAGATGAGATAGGATATATAAAGAAATAATACAACAACATGGAGTACGTAAAAACAATTGACAATTTCATTACTGAAGGTAAGAGTAAAGATACTGTAACCGAATTAAATGAAATGACTTTAGGCCAACTTGAAAGAATCAGCGATTATGCAAACATGATTAAAGGTCGAATGTTAAAAGGTCAACAACCAGAATCTTGGATGTACTCACAATTAACCATTGCATTAGAAAATCTTAATTCTGTTCATGATGCTATGGACGGAGATGATGGTGTTGTTGAACCCAGCAAACCTTATAATCCATAAGTATTCCAACTGGAAAAACTTACTCAGCTCTTGGAGACTACACCGTCGGCAACGGTGTTATGTTGTAGTGCTGTTGCTTAGCATCAGCCCACAAAAAAAGACCTCACATATGCGAGGCCTCTTTCCTTGATAACCAAACCAATTAACTTGCTTCTTCTATTTCCTGAACGGTTATTTCTATTCCTAGATTGTACATCATTGTGATGTAGAATCCTAACACCTGGGCATTGACACTGTCCGCTCTTGAGAATGCTCCTGAAAGGTCGTTGTCAAGCACTGCCTGAACGAAACTCCCCGGATAAGTGTTTACACCCAATCGGTTTAACATGATTGATGTTCCGATATTAATGATGTGGCTCTTTGCTTCACCGTCGACTATTAGGTGTAATGGTACACGTGTGTTAGATGCATTTTTATCGAAGTACTCTTCAACTGCCTTATTCACTCTGCCTACCAGTTGTTCTCTTTTTGAAATTTCTTTTTTCATGTTTCGTGTTATTTGGTTACAGAGCAAATATAAGACTACTTACCGAGATAAAAAAATATTAGTGCTGGAATATTTAAAAATGTTTTGGATTTGCTCTACACCGGAACACCGTCGTATTCCTCAGCATCCTCATTGTTAACTTCCCAGTAGAAGATTTCCCAATAGCCCGATAGGCTATAACCCATATCCCGATAAAGCTTTCTTACCGGTTCGGAGTTCTTGGTTAACCCCATCTTCATGAATAACAACCATAGGTCATTCAGGTTAATCTTCTCTAAGGTCTTTGTAACAGTGGGATCGGCTTCCCATCTTAGAGTACCATTCTCATGCTCAATCACACGGTGTATGTGATGTGATTCCTTGTTGAAGATTTCTGCGTAGTCTTCAATGTCCATTAGGTCTTGTCTTTTAACTTCTTTCATCGCGGGCGGAGTATGTTAGCAACATAGTATGTATGAGGTGTTGCTTAGTTTAAGCAGACCTGCATTCTACAATTTTCGTTTTCAATTACTTGGAAAGCTTTGGATTCCACCTCGGATCGCTGTGCTCTCTCGAGTCTTTCCATTCTTTCAATTAAAGCCATTAACATCATCTTTCTGAATTGGCTTCTCATTTGATTTTCATTAAGTCCTTCCATGGTTAAATGTTTTATTTGGTTATAGAGTAAATGTAATCATTCCCGTTCAGATAAAAAAATTATTGAACGGGAATTTTAAATCTTTTTTATAAACCAATTCCCTCGAAATTATGATTTCCTTTTAGAACTTCTTCAGCTTCGATTCGAACCGCTTCGGCATACCTCGGATTTTCTTTTTCTTCATCCTTGCAAGGAATGCAAATGATTTGAGTATTAAACATTGACATGGTGGTTACACCGTTGGTCGGTTTGTGACAGCGATGACAGTTTTCTGCATACATAATGTTAAGTGTTATTTGGTTACATAGCAAATGTAATAAATCCTTACTGGATAAAAAAATTATTTGGAAAATAATTAGCCAACGGTGTTTCCCCGTAGAGACGTGGAAAAGATTAACCTACAAAAAAAGAGACCGAAGTCTCTTTTTGTAGATGGAGTGAGATTCTTAAACCTCTTCCTCCGTGGTGTAGAATGTACGAGAAGAGTTTTCTTTCCTAACTCGATAAACATTTGTACCTGTCGGTCCGATCTCCGCGGTCTTCTCAATAACTATTGATGCACCCGGACCCATTTTAGTTGGGTTACCTGAGATGTCTTTCTTTCCGAATACTTTCATACTGGATGTTAGTACTCGATGAATCTTTTGACCCAATGTCATTTTGGCATTAGATGCTTGCACTCCTGTTGTCTTAGGTAGGAATCTTCCTGTTTTAGAATCTCTTAATCTACTCATGTCTTTTTGGTTTTTGATTATGAAGTAAATGTAATACTTCCTCACCAGATAAAAAAATAATTTGAGATATTTTTCTACTACATCGGAAACCGATCAGTTTAATCCAGACACCGCTGCCAACGGTGTAAGCACGCATCTGTGGGAGATTTACGAATTCATAATTTTAACCCACAAAAAAAGAGAGCCGAAGCTCTCTTAATCATTAGTATAACCAAACACTAACTAAACAAATTTCTTTATGTATAAACCACTACTCCATTTTCTGATGCCAACTCAAATGCGTAAATGAAATTATCATATACTTCCATTATACATTGGAATTCATCACTATCTTTTTGTGTGTTTTCCTTTTCAATTAAATACGTTGCGAAAACCTCTCTGTTTTCCGCTAGGTCCTGACGAAGTTTATCCGCTACTGATGAACTGATGGTTCCTTCACAATCGCTGAAGTCAATCATTTCATATCCTGGTCTTCCTTCGAACGATGTTGGATCTTCCCACACCGCTGATGCTTCCACACCTAATAATGCTCGTGATAATATGTTTCGAAATCGGTTGTATCCGGAATAACTTCCTGCTCTGAAGTGATGCTGAACTGTATCGAAAGTATCAAGATAAACTCCTTCTTCCAAATCGTGACACCTGTCCGTCACTTCAAACACCTCGAGTACCTCCTCACCCTCAGAGGATAATAACTTACCAACAACCTTTTGTATCTCCGGTTCCGGTTGTTTAACTATGTTGCTGTATGCGCATATGTCTAATCCCATGTCTTGTCTTGTTTTGGTTACAGAGCAAATATATGAATTTCTTTCAGAATAAAAAAATTATTTAAAGGATAAGTGCACCTAATTTTTTAACCTCATCGGAAATTGATTCTGTCAACTTTTCCGACCCAACCTCCGTTGGTATAACGGTTGGTCCTTGAAGACTGATTAAGTAATCTGGTCCTTCCTCTATGCCAACTGTTGATAAATAAGTTCTTACTTGTCCGATTATAAAATGCTTGTTCATATCTATATGTTTTATTTGGTTACATAGCAAATATAATACATTTCCGCCAGATAAAAAAATAATTTGGAAATCTTTTCCCAACCATAGGGTTTTAATCCGTCCACCGTCGCCGGCGGTGTAAGCAGCTGGAGCAACTGGAAAGCAACTGGAAACAAAAAGGGTCCGGAAAATTCCGAACCCCTTTTACCCTTAAACCTAAACCTTAATCAATCCAAATTTCTTGCGTGTGGGAAACTGAACGCCAGGCTGATTTTTCTAAATCATAAAATGTGGTTACTCCTACTGGAGCGGCACCACCTTTTGGTTGGCCTGTGCTAGGAATCCTGGTGAGATCCTTAGTTCCCAATGCGATTCGTAAATCGCCGTTTGTTTTTCTGAAGTAGAATTTAACTGCTCCGTTTCTCAATCTCTCTCCTAGAGTTTGATGTGTGATTGGTGTTAATTGTGCCATGTGCTTTATGTTGTTTGGTTACATAGCAAATATATGACTTCTTCTCGAGATAAAAAAATTATTTAGAAATATTTTCTGGAAAAGTATCCCAGAGTTCCATGGTCTGAATTGTTGGGATCAATAAACATGAATCCGTTATAATTTCCGGTATCATGCAGAATTCGTTCGATCATGGCACACACCCCGGATTTGAAATCAGAGGATCCGTACTCATCAGTTCTTGCGAGTTGGTTGTTGGCATAATCCAGCATATGGGATACACCGAGGGTTTTCTTTTTCTTAGCCATATCTTATAGTTTAAGGGGTTACATCAACAAGGTCTTGTGAAACAACATAATCATAAAGTAGATCCATTTTTTTAGCAAATGTTGTTGGTGATCCATCATGATTGAATTGAACATGAGATAGATTCAGGTATGATATGATTTCAATATCAGGTAGTTGTTCTAGTTCAACATAGGAATAGTTGGTGCGGAACCACTCTTTAGTGGCGGTAAGTAAATCTTTCATAGGGATGTTATTTGGTTATGAAGTAAAAGTAATACATTTCTACCAGATAAAAAAATAATCCGAGATCTTTTTTATCCCGCCCGTGTGTGGAGTATGTTAGCAACATAGTATGTATAATACTAGGTTACCGAGTAGTAACCTCTACACCGTCGGCAGCGGTGTTTGGATTCGGATACCAATTTGCTAAGCGAAACCCACACACAAGAAAAAGGCCTCTTGCGAGGCCTCTAAGTATAACCAAACACTTATCTTTTTCTAATCTTGTTCTTCCTCTTCCTCTTCTTCCTCGTCTTCCCACTCATCCTCTTCTTCCTCATCATCACCGTAGAAGTAACCTTGTGCTTCACAAGATTCAGGATTGGGTAAGCTGTTGTATTGTTCTACAACATCAGATTCCAATACTTCTACGATCTTTGGGTAAATCACTCCGGGTGTATCATCACCATTTGGATTTCCTGCAAAGCAAATGCTAATACCTTCGCTTCGGTCTGAGCCCTTGCCATTTAGTTCTGCAAGGAGTTCATAAAAATCCTTACCACCGAACTCACCGTAACCTTGATAATCCTCTTCGGTAAATACTCTACCATCAGGTGTAATCATGTGGACCGTGTGTGTTGGTCTGTTTGAATATGCGTTAGCGATCGATTCGCCTGTATCGCATGTGTTCCAGCTAAAGAATCCCATTTGTTTTAGTTTTAATTGGTTATGGAGTAAATGTAATTAATCTTTTCCAGATAAAAAAATAATCTGTGAATTAATCTTCGGCCGGAGCAAACATTTGTCTGCCCATAGCAATGAAGTTTTCATATTCTCTCTCACCCATGGATTCCTTTAGCTCAGCAACAGCTTCCTGGTGTTCTTTGGCCTTCTCCAACACCTTATTGAATTTGCCTGTCTTTTTGGCTCCTTCCATTAACTCTTTAACTTCCCAGTTAGTGTCTAGGACTTTTCTGAAGATTTCTCTTTGTTCGTTTGTCATGTTTTTATTTTTAATTGGTTACGGAGCAAATGTAATACTCATCAACCAGATAAAAAAATTATTCGACAATTATTTTAAGAGTTTTACGACCGGACAAGTTACCCATCCTGATTCTACAGTTCTTAATGGTTTGCTTACTATTCCATTCTCGATTAGGAATTCCAGCACACCTTCATTCTCTGAGTAGTTCTTAATGATAACCTCATCCTTTTCCAAAACAACTGCAGGCATATTCACCGTGGCCATCATGACAGGTGCACCGTCCTCAGTATCTATTAACTGTAGACATGTTCTTCCGTCTGAGTATTTTCCGATGTTTAATGAAACGTTATATGTTTCATATGGTGTTTTAAGTATGTACATAGTGATTTGTTTTATATCCCAAATATATGACATGTACGCTGGATAAAAAAATAAAGCACAAAAAAAATCCACAGAATCTGTGGATTTGATATACCGTTGTCCGAGGTGTTTCCCTCTAGAGATTCCAACCAGGATTAGCAACAATAAGCTTACCGTTCTCTACTCTTGGTATCTTCTTTGTTGATTGGTAATCATCATATTCAATTTGGTCTGGATAAAACTTCTGACCATCAAACATGATATAGTTGTCTTCGCTTCTTTCACCTCTACCTATGTGACTGTATCCCTGCCCTCTTAGGGCATCATGTGATGCACCACCTATCGTTGGTTTACCGAAGATGCTATTCCAAAAACTCTCATTTACATCAGAAGAGTTGAATGACGTGTAGTCTTTAATGTTTTCCATTTCTTTCTTTTATTTCTATTATATATCCATCCGCGGTGAAAAAGATGTTGAGTAGATGTCAGAAAAGATGTCAAGATGTTGACCAGATGTTTAACAGATGTAGACAGGTGATTCACCGTTGGCGACGGTGTTTCCACGCATCACTCAAACATTTACGAATTCATAATCCACAAAAAAAGACCCGAAGGTCTTTCTCTTATCCATTTCAAGGTGGCGGCACATATTCAATCGTTGAGCCTAGACTCTGATGTTTACCTGGCCGGGAAATCCACTTAGGACGATCTTCATTTAAAGCATTGCTCTAACCTTTGCAAAGTACTTTTCGATGTCGGTTGCAAACTTGATAGCTCTTGCTTTGGTCTTGGTGTAAGCAAAGAACTGGCAAAACTCAGAATCGAACTCTACACCGTTGCAGTTAATCTTTTCCTTGATGAAATCTTCAAAGTCATATGCACTGTCGAACTCTTTAACAGTTAACGCTCTTTTAGCATTTCCTGTGATTGACCATTCTTTGGTACCAGTCGTTTGATAAACTGTTAACCCAATTTCAAATTTAATGTCTCCTTCCATAGCTTTTGTTTTGGTTATAAAGCAAATGTAATTAATCCCGCCGAGATAAAAAAATTAAGCTACTAAATCTTTTTTCGAATACCATTTTTTTAACTTTTCAAAGTTCTCCATCGGAACACCGTTGTCAACCAAATACTGATTAATAAGCTTTTGATCCCTTGATGGAACCTTATCGAGCGAGGCCAAAGCCTGAATATATGTTAAATCCTGATTCCGCATCAGAGTGGATAACACCGTTGATGTTTCTTTTGTTAAAGATCCTGGTACAGCGCATTTAACACCGTAGCAGAATTCATAGAAGGCCGGACGATTCTTTTTGTCTGCTCTAATCAGGTTAAGATTGTACAACGCAGCAACATAGTGTATGTGCTTAGCAGTGGTTGTAGTAAACTTACCTAACTCTATTAGGTCTGAGCCTTCTATACGAGCAACAACAGTTTCATAACTGATAATATCATTGCCATCTCTGAATAGGTTGTTCTTTAATTTAAGTACGTTCATAGTTGTTCTTATTGGTTACAGAGCAAATGTAATTAATCCTAATAAGATAAAAAAATAATTCACCATCTTTTTATCTCACGCGTGCAGAGTATATTAGCAACATAGTATATGCCGACGGTGTTTCCCACAGATGCGTGGATTCATAACACACAAAAAAGGCCTGGAGTTACCCAGACCTTTTTAACCAAACAAACCAATTACTCTATTTTGTTATTCGAGAGAGCTGATTCAAGCAATACAATTTCTCTATTTTCTGGGTATCCGTCAATGAATAACCATTCTCCTGCTGCGGTAAAGACGTAACCATACTCTTCGATGTCAGACTCTGCAAATGCTTTAACATTTCCATGAGCTTTGACCGATAACTCCTCACCTCGGTCTCGGTGATAAGCTACGGTTACATTATCAAATGGGTCATCGAATTTGTGTGTAACACCTTCTGGTGGAGCAACCAGAGGCTTTAATGATGAGATTGAACCAAGAGCAATTAGTTGTTCTACCTTCTCTTGGGTTTGATAATTTTCCTGAAGGACTACACCGTTGTATTCTGGGTAGCCATCCCAATGACAGTAAATTGAACGAACTGTACCATCTTGGTCTTCGATTGCGATTCTTGAACGTGTTGCCATATTTTTAAGTGTTTTTGATTATGAAGTAAAAGTAATAAATCTATTCCAGATAAAAAAATAAAATGGGGATTAAAGTACCCCCATTCTAAAATACCATGGATCTTTTTCCAGTGTATGTTTTGCTATAATCTTTTTAATGTGGTCCTCACCTTCCCTGATTGAATTAACCTTGATTGGTGGTGTTTCCATATCAGAAATCATTTCATGAGGTAACACCATTGGTCTAGCAGCCATTCCGGTTTCTTTCCAAGTATGTGTACTGATGCTTTCACACCCCTCCATCATATAGTGGTTAATCACTTTTGGACTTGGGTTTTGTAGAATGAAATTTAAACCTCTAAGTGGGCCGTAAACGTGTGGATGTACCATAGCTATTAGTACTGTTCCTTTTTCCTTGATCATATTCTTTAATTGACCAATCATTTCTTTTTCTTCCTGATTCATGATATTAATTTTTTTGGTTACAATGTAAAAGTAATACATTTCTACCAGATAAAAAAATTATTCCATCTCTAATTTTGCATCTTCAATCGGATATCCTTTATAATCCTTAAAGGGTGACATATCATTATCCAACCAGGCCGTTGCCATTTGCCATGCACCTCTCTCTGAGCGGGCAAACCCCAAAGCGTATTTAGAATCCTTACTCTCTTGGATAATAAAGAACTTGACATCTTTACCCACGAACCCAACATCGAATTGAGTTCGGTACTCAACGGCTATCGCCGTCGGGTACCTTTTTAAAACTCTTTTGTTATCCATTATAAATCGTTTAGAATTTCGAATGTACTGATTCTTCTTGAACCCACACCGGTTGCTAATATAAATTCTATCTCCTTGTGTAAGTCTTCCACCTTTCTGAAATTACGTGCTCCGATAGGAAGTGGTCGTTGGAGTTGGAGATTTGAAATACTGAATCCCATTCCGCTCTCTTGCCAACCACCGTAGAAACTGTAGGTGAATGTGTTGTCGTCACGTAATAATACGGATAACGTTTTTGGATTTCCTTGTGGTCCGTAAGTTGGATCGAATAATCTGTAAATGATAAGTCTTTTCATGATTTGATTTTTAATTGGTTACAGAGCAAATATAATTAATCCTGTCCGGATAAAAAAATTATTTGAGATAAACTTTATTACCCGAGCTTACCAATTTATTAAATCTCATACCATCGGCAATCGAACCACGGTATATCCAATTGGGAGAAACTCTTGGATTATAAGAAACCATTTCCGAATCCGGATGCTGCGTGGAAACACCGTTGGCTACAATTTCTATACTCTCACACAGTATCCAGGAGCAAACAGTTTTATTTGCTCCTTCAAATATCTTAAGTGCTGTAGTCTGCTGATTCTTTAATAAGCATCCGCTCATTATAAGTTGTACCTCATCAGGAGAGTGATAGGAGATTCCGCCACCGTTGGGTCTTTCAATCTTCCACTTCTTGAAGTTCTTACCTGCTCCTAAATTGAATCTAACTTTAATTGTCTTCATATGTTAGTTGTTTTGGTTATAATGCAAAGATAAGAAATCATTCCCAGATAAAAAAATACTACAGAAACTTTTTTAACTCTTCCAACATTCCAGCCGGATTCGAATCATATTCACCGTTGGCCCATTTGCTTACAAGTTCAAAGAAATCTCTATTAGATCTAATTGTTACATTAGATTCTTTAGCCTTCATCGCTGAAGATCCACAAGGAATTTTAGAATGCACTTCCTTAAACATGTCGAATAATGTTGTTTCTTTCATTTGGTTGTTTTATGTTAGTAATTGTTTATACTCTTTCGATGTCCCAGTCTCCATATTGATCTGTGAATGGTCTCCATCCATAGGATACACCTATTTCACCGATCCAATCTGGGAAGCTCATTCTGTCCTCGGGATGTGCTTTTAAGTTCCATTCATTAAATGACTCTCTTGTTAAAGACCACCATTCTGCTTTTGTTTCTGCAATCTTTTTGTTTGGCATACTACTGTAGTTTAATTGGTTAATGTAAATGTAATACTTAATCCGCGGATAAAAAAATAATTGGTTGACTATTTACAGTAAATAGTAAACTGTAAACACGGATACCAGGCGGATTCCACCGTTGGCAACGGTGTTCGGATACAGTGCTACGAATTCTTAATCCACAAAAAAAGAGACCGGAGTCTCTTTTAAATTGTTATGGTAGTGATTAGTAAAACATCGACATCAGAGACTGATAGTCAGCAGGTGTGGATACTCGGAAGCTCTTAACATCAACGTCAAGTACTCCCTTTACCTCATCGCCATATTTTTTGATTGCCTGCTTGATTGCCTGCTCTTCATAAAATGCGTACTCCGAGTTCCATCCACCGCCGGCAAAGTTAAATAGGTATTCTCTCTTTGCCTCAAGTACTCTAGCCGCATTAAAGATTTCAGACTTGGTCTCTGTAGCAATTGCTACCAGATGTGCAAGTGCATCATCACTCATATCACTTGATTCAATTACAGACCTAAGAGCTTGCTCTCTATCGATAAGAAGTGCTAATCTCTTTTGCATTTTATTGTACTCCGCTTTTTTCATAGTTGTTTGTTTACTTAGCTAATATAAGAATAGTTGCTTAGATAAAAAAATAATACGCGAGCTAATTCGCATGCGAGACCGGTAGTATGTTAGCAATATACTATGTATTGCCACTAGGCCCATTCCTTAGAATGGGCTAGCAACGATGTTTGCCATATCGTAGTTCTTCATTAACAACTGTGAAGCTTGTACCTGAAGTCGACGACGGTCATAGTCATCAATCTTGAAACTGTTGTCATGTGTAGCGAAGTGCGTGATACCATTCACTAATTCCCAAATGCTTGTACCTGTCTTAGCACACTTCTTCTGAGCGGTAGATAGAAGTATAGTGTCGACCTTGGCATTATGGAATGCTGCACGAGTTGTATGCAACGGCGTCCAAGCTTCAAGCTCCTTGTGGTCAGCGTCAGACATGAACTTTAGACTGTCGTGTGCTGACTCCAATTCGAATAGTGATGCGTTGGTGTTCATAGCCAACCTTACCTTATCGTCAAACATGCTAGGCTTGAAACCTCTCTCGGCTAGAGAGTTTAACTGAGCCCAGAAGTTCTCCATTGAACGTGCATCCATTTGACCAAGAGCAAGTGTTTCCTGAAACGCCGTACCAATCATACCGTTGGCGCAGACCAATCGATGTAGGAAAGGTGAAACCCTAAATCCAGCATCAGGATTGTTGGTGAATGAAATACCACCGTAGAAGTCCTCATCGGCTAACCCTTGAATACCCCAAGAGTTCTTTGGTGATGCAGCATTAATAACCAAACCTCCATTTGATCCGACTGAGAAGTTGTTAACCTCCAGACCATACTTATCAATGATTGATGTGGTTGTATCCAAGAACGTTTGATTGCTAATCAGATCTCGTGGATCTTTCTGAATACCAATAATCTCTCTTGTCTCGGGGTTAACAACTAATGATAGAGTTGTTGCACCTTTAGCCTGGACTGCTACCTTTAGCCTATTGACTAAAGCCTGTCTAGCCTTGTCACCGAATGCAGAGGAGAAGGTTTTATCAAAACCAACCGGAAGACCGACGATCTTGCAGATACCTTTAAATGCATCGTTTGACATTTTAATTTGTTTGTCACCCAATCTAAGCACGTTGTTCTTAATGATCTCAACGTCCTTTAGGTTAACCTCCTTCCTTAACGGGGTTCTTAATATCGCTTCTTTAGATCTACTATCGAATAGCGATTGTGAAATTGTTTCGAATTTTGCCATAGTTGTTTTGTTTGATTACTTTGCAAATATAATACTATTCCTCAAGATAAAAAAATTATAAGCCATCATTTTCATGATTTTCCGTACCAATTTGGAATAATTCATCAAATGCACCCTCCTCATGGTCTAAT
>B570J14230_10000970_pt1 | contig 11651 bp, 16 predicted proteins | sample LakMenepilimnion_3_FD_14230 | JGI IMG/M metagenome (IMG submission 14230) | reverse complement strand
ATCCTGAAGTAGCTTTATACTGTCTGTGTTTTTGATAACAGGATAATGTTGATTAGTATAAATGTCCGCAAACTCATTATCAATCCAAAGTCTAATATCATCGACATTTGTATTGATCCATTTTAATCTAAATAATTTTTTATTCCAAGCGCCAGATATGTTAGTACCAAATCCAGCACTTGAAATTTCTCTTGAGATTTCAGATTGTGAATTATCAGCGTTTACTTCAGACCAAATGAAAGCGTGGGACATTTATACTACCAATACTAATTTCTTCTTGCTTCTGGTCTATTGAAAATTTCACTAGCCACAGCAGCTAATTCAGACCTTTCGACTTTGCTTAGTGTTACAGATGAAACTAGATCACTTTTCTTTCCACCTGATATAGCGTGTGAAAGACCATTTGATTTAGCATCAAGATAAGGATTTTCGACCTGTGATAGATCGCCAAGAAGGATGACTTTACTGTCTTTTCCGCATCTTTCTACTACCATCCTTGCTTCTCTAGGTGAAATGTTTTCAGCTTCATCAAGAATAATGATAGATCTCGGGATAGAACGGCCTTGAATAAAAGCCATTGCTTCCACTTCAATGATGCCATCACGTACCATTTCTTCAAACATATTGTTTGCAGAAAGAGATTTTGATCCTAAAATTTGATCAATATTATCCTTAATTGGACCAAGCCAAGCAGAAATCTTATCAAATTTATCACCAGGAAGAGCACCGATGTCTTTTCCACCAACTGGTATTAAAGGTTTCATAACAACAATTTTGTCATAAATACCTTCATTTATCATTTGTAAAGAAGCTGCAAGAGCTAAAAATGATTTACCTGTACCTGCTGGACCAGAAAGAGTAACAAGAGGAATAGTAAGATCAGCAAGAATTTCTAAAGCACATTTTTGCTCCAAGTTCTTGCCTTGAACTCCAGAGTACCCCTTAGCTTCTTTGGTGTTTGATTTTTCCTTGAGTACTTTTAAAATGCCTTTTCTGTAAAAAGTTGGGCAAATTTTATCTCCGTAGTGAAATAAAATAAATTCATTTGGGAAAATATCACCAAGTTTTTTTACTGTTTCTTCAGATAATTGATTTAACTCAATTTCATTATCAGACCAAAGCAAGGCCCAATCTGCTGCATTGTCAAGGTCAAATTTTCTTAAACCTGTGTAAATTTCATCACAAAGTTGATCAGCTCTGTAATTTTCAGCTGCACAACCCCAAGTAATAGCACGAATACGAAGTCCAGTATCTTTTGTTATGATAGCTACTTTCTTTCTAGGATTTGCTGATTTAAGGGCTAAACAACATTCAATAATTGCATTGTCAGAATGAACTTTAACAATATTAGGTCTTTCGTTTTTTTGTAAAGGAGACTCTGTATTGTAGACAAACAATCTTCCACCAAGTTCGTTGATTTTTACACCCTTAAGAAGATCTTGGAGTGAATAATGTTCTAAATTTCTAAATACTTGTCTAGCTGACCATCCAACATTTTCTTTTCTTGTCTTTATATCGTCCATATCATCGATGACTGCTAATGGTATATAAATATCATTGTCACCAAATTTATAAAGAGCAAGGGGATCGTGAAGTAAGACACAAGTGTCGATGATGTAAATATGCTTTGCCAAATTATTGGTCTCCTCGCATTTTTGTTGATTTTTTAATCACAATATTGTTTTCTTTTTCGTGCTTTGTAAGCCCTACTAAAAAGGTAGTTCAGGCTTTGCTGATTTCTTGAAAACTGGTCTTTTGTTATCTATATTTTCTAAGAATTCAGCAGCTCTGACATCATTATTAAAAATAAATTTTCTAATGTTTAATATTTCAGAAAGTTTATTTTTGTCAAACTGTTTCATTTCTTCACTTTCCATCATTCTCGCTTGATTGGTTTTGACAGTTGGTTTTAATTCACCATTACTAAATTTAAGTAAATCAGTTTTTAATTTATTTTTAATATAATTGTTTGCAGTTTCTAAATTGGTAGTTTCAAGTAAGTCTAAATCGTTATACGCAGCTTTGGTGATATTTCCATTGGCTAAAGTTTTGCCATCAGGTGTCAACACAGAATTTTCTTCTCTTATGAAAAATAGATTAGCTTTAGGGATGCATATATAAATTTTAAATGGTAATGCTTTTTCTACATCTTCATTTGATGTTAGACGTAGCACTTCATTTTCATCATTTACAACAGAAATCACTAATTTGGTTTTTTCTTGTCCTTCAATTACAAAATCCCATTCATAATTATGTTCATTTGTTGTTGGAAAAAATGCAGGTACTAAACTTAATTCTTTTTTGACATCACAAAGTTGCAAGAATAAACTAAACCCAATAGTATCTTCTGGAGTGCCTTTACGATAAGTTCCTATTTTTGCCCAATCTACTTTAAAACTGTCATCTTCATTTACAAGGACATATTCTTCAAAAAATCCTTGATCATAAATTTTTTTGAGTAATGGGTCTTCTAAAATTCTTCTTGCTCTTACTATGTCCAAGAAAGCCTCATTAGAACCACCGAAATCAGGATGACATTTTCTAGCTTTGACACGAAATGCTTTCTCTAAAACTTCAGAAGTTTTAATTACATCCTTTCTTGATTTACCTGTTGGAAGGTCTTCTTTCGCCAATCCTAAAATAAAATAATAATCTTTATTGAAATCAATTATTTTTTTAGGGTCAAATTCATTAGACATATACCTTTTATAAAAGAATTAATAAATTGGAAGTAACATATGAAATATATTAAATTGGCTGACATTGCTTTGTATTTGGATAGTAAAGGTTTTTACAAAAAAGCTGATTTGATTACTCGTAAACTTATCAAGATATCTCAAGAAAAACAAGAGCAAGAACAAGCGGAAGAGTTTGAAAAAGATCCTCCTTTTGAATTAAGAGAAGGCGAGACATCTAACGATCCAAAAACTGTAATGAAATATTTTATAGGGTTTGCTTACGATATGGTTATTAGAGATATTGATATTACAAAACCAAGATTAATGATGGAAGTAGACAAAAAAATATCTGAAAAGCTTGAAGAAATGTCTCCAGAAAATAAAGAAAAATTTAGTAATCTCAAAAATGATGTATCTCTAGAATTAGAATCTTTAGAATGGTTCAAAGACTTACCTGAACATCAAGGACAAGATTTTGGTCCTGATGAGAATTATGAAGGCAGTAATACAGAAGATTTCATAAAATCTTTTTCAGGTCCAGCACAAGCAGCATCAGCTTCATCAGAAAATGTTATTCCGCCATCAGTCATTATAGCTATGGCTGCTTGGGAATCAGGTTGGGGAAAAAGCAAATTAGCTTCAGAGCATGGAAATTTCTTTGGTATTAAGCATAGTCCAACTTCGGGATCAAGTTCGGGAGTTTCGATGCAAACTAAAGAATATAATGGTGGAGAACATAACGAAATTGCAACCTTTGGGCAGTTCAGTGGTAGTTTGGCTTCTAAATTGTCAGCTTTACCTAATTTTTTGAAAAATAATCGTAGATATTCTAAAGCTTTAGAAGCTGGAAAAAATTACAATAGTTCTAAATCCATGTCAGATCTTCATGCATTAATAGATGCTATTTTTGATGCAGGATATTCTTCAGATAAAAAAGAGCCTGGAAATATTAAAAACCTTATCGATCAACACGGATTGACCAAATACGATTAATATGTGGTACAAATTCGCAAAAAAATATAATATGTTTGGTCTTCCTATTTCTGGAGATCGTAAATTCAGCTTGTTTGCCGATGAAGATACTGATGAAACTGAAACAGTTGAAACTCCATTAGAATTACCAGAAGAAGAATTGCCTGAAGAAAGAGATGAGCAGATGGGAGATGAACCTGGTCCGCCCAATCCTCTTGAAATTACTATAGATGATCCTTCTGGTGATGATAATTTTACACCTGAAGATTTGCAAGACAATATTGAAAAGATTGATAATGATCCAACAGCATTGATTCAATTACCACCACTTCACGATAGATGTCATTGCGTTATTGAAACTTTACCTATTCTTTCAATGCCTGGAGTGAAAGATGGCAAGAGAGTTTGGCAAAAGAGTGATAATTGCTGCCCCAAATGTCATGAAACTGCTATAAGATTTAACGAAGCAGAAATTCAAAGATTATTAAATAAAGGCATTGATGTAAATAGAATACCCGGATAAATCTACATCAATTTTCTTCTTAAGTATTTTATTATTTGGATTTTTTGTTTTATTTAGGGTTAACAGCAATCTATTTTTCAATTCATTTGACAATTCAGATTTTTTAATTTCTTTTATTATTGCTGGTTTTATTTTAAATAATTCAATTTCAATGTGCAATAAATTATAAAAAATTTTTTCTTCTAATAGTTCAAAAATTTCTGAATTATGTTTTGCTTCTTGTATGGATAAACATTGAAATACATGCGAAACAAAATATTTTATCAAATTATATTTTTGTAAATTTTTTAAAGACAAATCTTCTAATTGATTAAGTACAAAAAGATGATCAGTTTCGCCAACTATTTGATGTAAGTTACCTTCAAAATCAATGACATAAAAAGCAATAATTTTGTCATTTGAAATAATTGAAAGAATTGGTTGCCCTGATTTTAAATCAGCAAACAAAATATCGCAAATGTTAGATGGATTTTCAATACCTAACATATGAACATCATTATCTTTTCTTCTAGCAAATGTCAAATATGCTTTCATTTGATGATAAGATGTTCAATTAAAGTTGTATCTTTATAATTACTAGATTCACCCCAGATATTGACCCAGTAATCTATAATTTTATTTTTTCTAGCTAACAAAAAACAAGTTTCATAAATTTGATCTTCAATACTTGCTTCTTCTAACAAATAATTTACATCCTTGTTTCTTCTTTTATATGTTTCAATAATATTTTTAGAAAATTGTTCCTGATGTTCTTTTATGAAGATATAAAGACTGTCTATATAAAATGGGTTTAGACGTATTTTGTCATAAACTACTTTTAACTGAAAATCTTCAAAAATTTCTTCTATTAGATTGATCAAGTATAGTTTTTTGTTTCTGGGTAAAAGAAATAAATCAATTGGTTTTATGCCTATCTTTTTTATGTTATCTTCATTGATCTTCTTAAAAAGATTTGGATTTAAGTTTTGACAGTTTATTAGATCATTCTCATAATTTTCAGAATATGTAAAATTGATCCAATAATGAACTGGGCTGTCAAATAAAAAAGCTCTCATACTGATAATTATTTCCAATCTATCATTTTGAGAGCATTGAGTTATTTTATTGGAAATTTCAACTAATGTATTCAACTCTCATTATTTTTTGCCAAATAAGTGATAAACAGCTTCAGTAATTATTGGCTGTAAACTCATTCCCTTTGAATATAATCTCACGTTAGAAATAGAACCGTAGCTTTCTTCCAAATACTTAAATAATTTTTTCAATTTTCTACTAACTTCTACTTCAGAAGGATTGTAGTTTGTTTGAAGAGCACAAAGTCTTCTGATAGCATTTTCGCCATCAATCTTTATAATCTTCATTTCATATGTTGGATTTTGCTTGTCCGGCTCTTGATTCATAATTATTTACTTATATCTAAATTTTGTACGTGAATTTCATTATATGCAAAAGCTACATTTTGGCTTGGAACATTGAATAAACATATCACCATCTTTTCATCTTTGTAGATAGTATAGAAATCTTTGTTCACTATAAGAACACCCTCAATTGGTCCTATAAGTGCGGATGGATTGTAGGTTTGAATTTTCCACTTACCACTGCCTCTATTTTGTGAATTATTATCAACTGTTGCCATATTTTTTCCTCCAAAGCGAATATAATATTATTTGCGAACTGGCATAAATCCTACCTATCTGTATAATATTTTAGAGGGAAACATATGAATAAGAAGACATTGATTCACGCCTGTAATTTTTGCGATAGACCTGCTACTAAAGATGTTCTAGGCGAATTAGAAATATTTGAGCAGAGAATAGCAAAAATTCATCTCTGTGATCAATGTTTTAAGAGCTACAAAACTGGCAATAAGTTTGGTCAACTTCAAATACATCAAAATATTATGTCTTTGATTATTAATTCAGAAGATGAAGCCCCTGTCATAAGCCTGAAAGAAAAATTGGCTGAAGTTGCTCCATTATCTAAAAAGTTTTTATTTGAAAAGAGATTAAGCACTTTTAAGAAAGTTGCTCCACAAGATCTATTTGACAACTTAAATCAAAAAGTTGTTGGTCAAGAAAATGCCAAAAAAAGAATCAGTATTGCAGTTTTTGAACATATGAGAAATATTGTTCACCATAAACTAAATGACAAACAAAATATACTATTTTTAGGCCCTTCTGGTAGTGGTAAGACATTGATCGTCAACACTATTTCTAACTACCTTGATGTTCCCTATGTTTCTGGCGATGCTACATCTTTTTCACCTACAGGATTTCAAGGATCTGATGCTGATTCTTGTATTACTGATCTTTTGATTAAGGCAAATGGTGAACCTGGCTTGGCAGAAAAGGGTGTAGTTTTTATTGATGAAATTGATAAGCTAGCATCCAATATGAGTGCTGCAACTAGACTTGAGAGTTTTCATTATTCAACACAGAGCACATTATTAAAGTTGATTGAAGGCAAAAAAGTCAAAGTGAGCTCATCTGCTCTTGGTGAACAAGGAACACCACCTATTGTAGTAGATACATCTAGTGTACTGTTTTGTTTTGGTGGTGCCTTTAATGGTTTGGAAAAAATTGTAGCTAAAAAACTTGGTTTGACAGAAGGCACTATTGGTTTCAGAAATACCAAAACTGCTGATTATGACTCACAAATCAAAAACTATGAAATTTACAATCAGGCTTCTCATGAAATCTTGTCTGAAAGCTTGATTGAATATGGCATGTCAACTGAATTTGTAGGAAGAATTCAGTCTATTGTTCCTTTGGTTCCATTATCAAAAGAACAGATGCTTTATTGTCTTCTGCAATTAGAAGATTCTCCTATTATTAGAAATCAAATTATGTTTGCTGAATCTAATATAAAGCTTGAATTTGATGAAAATTATTATGACGAAGTAGTAGAAAAGGCTATCAAATCAGGCACAGGAACAAGAGCTTTGAACTCAATTGTGAAAGCATCTATCTCTGCTGCAGCTTTTGAATTATTAGGCTTAAGTCATCCTGAACCAAAGAAAGTTTTTATTGGCAAAGAATGTGTTTCTAATCCTGATGCTTTTGTAGTGGAATAAAGGGTGTAGGAAATTATTTTCAGTAATTTATTATTATGGAAAACAATGATAAACAAATAATTGATCAAGCATTAAGCTTTGTGAATGAGAATAACAGATTTGCGATGAAAACTATCACGAAAAATTCTGTTTCAAGATCGAATTTTTATAAATTGTCAGTAACACTATCTGAAGATACATTAAGAGATGTTGAAGATTCTGAAACACCTGTTGTGCCAATTACGCCCTTCAGAGATTTCAAAGGTTTAGTGGATGATGAATTTCCTGAACCTAAATCTGAAGATGAGCCTGAAGATGAGCCTGAAGATGAACCTGAAGATGAGCCTGAAGATAAGCCTAAAGAAAAACGCAAAGGCCTTTTTGAAAGAATGTTATTAAGAATAAAAAACGACCAAGCACATGGAATATATAGATTTTTACGAGATATTAAATCAGATAAATTAAATAGTTTATCATTGGAAGATATTATCAATATGTCCCCCCAAGAAAGAGCTAATTTATTAGAAGTTGAATATAGACCTGGCGCTAGAAATTTACCGGGCAAAATATTAAATACTGATATCGGTAGAAGATAGCAATGAATTCAAATATTAAACTTGCACAATTATCGAATTTAGTCGGAGCTTTTACAGGCGGTTCATTACCATCAGTTGGCGCATTAGATTGGATAGAAGAACTTCTTAATCCAGAGGCTATCACAAAAAATTTAATTTTCTTAACAGCCTTGGCTCAAAATGTTAATCAAAGATATAACCCCAATGCTTATTACCATGTTTTGGAAATGGATAAAAGTAGAGGCTATGAAGCTATAGATCCAAATACTGGAAAACCTATAATAGATCCTATGACTGGTAAACCAATGGGTACTCAAGATGATCCTTACGTTTTTCAACATTCGCAAGGTCACTTAGAAAAACTTGATTATAAAAAGCTTCAGAGAGAGTTAAATTCAATTCCATCTGACCCTCATGGAGCCACAAGTAAACATCAATTTTCTGAACTCAAACCAGAACAAGATATGCCAATGTTTGTTAAGAAAAACATCAACACAAGTGAATTTTCACCTGAATATAAAGCAATGTTTGATAAATTATATCCAGGTGTTTCAAGACCAGCTCCAACTGCTGAAACTAAAAGCTTTGTAAAAGTAGCACAAACAACTCGAGCAGAATCATCAATAAATCAAACCAGAGCACAAAAAGCAGAAGAAATCAAAAGATTAATGCCCAATTGGAATTTTGAAAATGTAAGGGCTGCACTTAATGCAATTGATAAAAAGTATGGCCCAAATCCGACTGAAAAACAAAAGCAAGAAATGAAATTATTGATTCAAAAAACTTTAAAAAATTTTGAAGACTCAATGAAACCTTTACATGAATACCTGGTGAAAAATGGTTACTCAAAAAAATTTAGCTAACTTGATAAAAGTTGCAAATAAATTAGATGAATCTGGTAATTTTAGATTATCAGATAAGATTGATCATTTAATTAAAACATCCCAAGCTGTGGGTATTCAAACCCCAGTAGATTATAAAACTGTAAGACCAAGTGGGAATGTACCTGTTCTTGGGTTATTTGAAAACTTAAAAGACAGCTCATTTGGTTATCAATTAGCAGGTGGTCAATATGATGCACAAGCTCCAGGGAAGTTTTCTGGCCCTGATGCTGTATTGGTTCAAAAAACATTGACACCTTCACAATATGCAGCTATGGAAAAAAATGATCCTGAAGGCTTAGCAAGATTACAGATGCAAGAAGGATTAAGAGCTCAACAGTATTTAGCGCAATCTGGGGCTTCATTTGCAAATCTTGGTAAAATAATTTCTCAATGGTTAGGTCCAGGAGTTAGCCAAGCAAAAAAAGATTCTTTCAAGAATTATGTATTGCCAAATGTATTTTCTTCTATGGTATCAACTATTCTTTCTAATACACCTGTCAAAGAATGGGATAAAAAGATTAAGGATTTAGAAACCACTGCATCAAGTTCATCTCCTCAATATACCTCTTATATTAGCGGTGCAGTTAAAGAATCTGTAAGAAAAACCTTAGAAAATATGAAATTCCAAAATGTCGTCAAATATCAGCAGTTTATGAGAGATCCAAATTACAAAGAATTTACAAGAAGGCAAAATTTAATCTAGTCTGTATAATTCTGATATGTCAGAATTATGCCCAGTTTATTTATCTTCTGGTGATTGTTTAGTAAAAGTATTATCAAACCCAAGATTATCTTCATTTATCTCCAAAATTCAGCTTGATGTTGTAGTAGAGTCTTGGGGCAAAGATTGTCAAGGTGATCGCAATTTATGCACTTTTAAGCATCAAATTGAAGAACAATCTGCACCAACTCCAGAGCCAGAACCAGAGCCAATTGTTGATACTAGAACAAAAATTAGTATTCATAAAATAGAAAATCCATATCTAGTTAAAGCTGATGTTTTGGTATACCCTACTAATATTGGTCTTACTATTGATGACCCACTCTTAAATAAAATGTCCCGTGGTGTTGTTCAAAATGAGCTTGACAGATTTCAGAAGCCTATCAATATGGGAACTGTTTACATCACTTCTAACGGTGGTGAAAATTCTAAAGTCAAAGCTAGAAAAATTTATCACGCTACAGTATCTGGAGAAAGTAGACTTGTTAACGAAGTGGATCTCAAATCTGCAATGAGAAAAGCTTTGTTTTTAGCAGATGAAGAACAAGCCAGAAATGTACTCTTCATACCTGCTGATTGTGGCACTCACGATATCAATGATGCTGCTAGAGTTCAATTAGCTGCTATCAAAACCTATTTACAATCAGCCAAAGAGTCAAATATTAAGAATATTTTTATCGTAATGGAAGACGAGGAAAGTTATCAAGTTTACGAAGAATATTACAATAGAATCTTCTCTTGAGGCATAAATGAATGGAACAAAATATAGAATGTAACAACCCATCGAATCTAATTTGTGGTCTTCTTGATACCTTTAGTTGTGCAGCTTATATTTTAGATGACAATAAAAACCTGATAATGAATGACAAGGCACGAGAACTTTTTTTGAAAGGCTTTGACATTAAAAATTATTTATCAGCCTCATACATTCAATTTAGAGACCAAAGATATAGTTTAAAACAAAAAGATATAAATCACGGCACAAAAAGCAAATTATTTATTCTTGAAACTGTAGATGACACTATTGTAAAACTTTCCGAATCCTCAAAGAAATTACGACAAGTTCTATCTGCTCTTTAATTGGAGGATAAAAATGCAAGATAACGAAGTCGGATTAGAACAACTTAAGAGCGTATATAAAGCACAGACAGAGGCATATTTAGATTTCAATATGGCTCTTATCAATATTCTTACAAATCAGAAAGAAATATTGACCCGTGTAGAATCTTTAAAAATTTTATCTGAAGATGAATTTAAAAAACTTTCTAAAGACTATGCAGTTTTAGAAAAAATGTTTGAAAATTTCCAAACAGCTCAAATCAAAAGAGATGCTGATATTGAAGAAGCAACCCTAGAATACACAGCACAAATATCTGATTTTGGTTCTGATATCTCTGAAGTAAAAGAAGATATCAAGAGTATGAAGAAAATCTATTGGGATGTAAAAAACACAATAAATAGAATTATGTGGACAATTGGTGGAGTTATTGCCTTCCTTACTGTACTTCAATTATTTACTGGCAAAACTGTATCGGATTTTGTAAAGTAATGCCAACTGTAGCTTGTTATTGTGAAAAATGTGGACAAAGTTTTTTCTTAAAAGATGAACTATATTTGCCAGGTTTAAAAAATAGATTTCAATTTACCCGCCCAGAAAAGAAAGAATTAAAAACCTGGGATGATTATGTCATGCATATTTCAACAAATTGTGAAGATTGCAGAGTAAAAGAAGTGCCTGAATCTTGTTTAGAAGATTACAAAAAACATAAATATCATTAAGCTGATTTAATTATCCCATCAATACTATTTCTAATGTCATTGATGCTTTGTGGGGATAAATTATTTCCGACAAATTTTAGGTTGTTATCAATATTTAAATGATACAAAACACCACCTATTATTTCGTCCATTTCTGAAATAATATCAGCATTTGAAAAAATTACATCTGGGCTAGCTTCTGTTTGCATAGCATCTGCAAGATTTGTGGCTTCTTCTTCGAATCCATTTTGTTCTAATTCTTGCACTAATTGAGCTAATTTGCTATAATTCATTAGTCGGCCTTAAAGATCTCTGAGAAAAGATTGTCAATATAATCATTTTTTGAAGCATTGACTGTTTTTTCTGTGAGTTGTTTTTGAATTTGAGGAGGTAAACACGAAATACAAACTTTCTTACCAACACGATCTTGTTGCCAGTTTGCGTATTCTACATATTGTGGCAAGTAGAAAAACAGGCCACTATTCATA
>B570J14230_10000969_pt1 | contig 11666 bp, 8 predicted proteins | sample LakMenepilimnion_3_FD_14230 | JGI IMG/M metagenome (IMG submission 14230) | reverse complement strand
AACGAACCATCTCTGCAACACTTGGTGCGTCTAGTATTCAAATTCATGATGAAATTATAAACAGGGGCAACGAAGCTGCGCCGCATATGCTTTTATATCATTGCAATTTTGGTTGGCCCCTTGCTGACGAGGGCGCTGAAATATTTTGTAATGGAGAGCAGCCAAAAACCTGTCCTGCTATTAATGATAAACATAATGGCCCCGGTCAGGATGTTTTTTTTATAGATGCAAAGCCGAATAATAATGGAGATAGTATTGCTGGTATAGAAAATAAAAAAATAGGCATTGCTGCAGTATTAAAATTTCCAAAAAAACAAATGCCTTGGTTAACGAATTGGCAACACTGGTCAAAAGGCGAATATGTAACCGGCATTGAACCCGGCACGCATCCACCTATTGGTCAATCAAAGGCGCGCGCCGATGGTTCGCTCATTTTTATTGCACCAGGTGAAACAAAACAATATGATTTACAAATAGAAATTTTACATAACCAAGATGAAATCAATCACACCTTTAATAAATAATTATGGAAAATAAAAGCATCGCACAAAAAGCGCTAGAACAAGGAAAAGGAATATTACGACTTGCACCTACTTGGGTTCCAAGATCTTTTTGCGTTCCAGGTCGTCGTATTAAATTACACCCTGATGATTATTATGTATTAGGTGGTGTGCGCGGCGGTATTGATGAGCGCTGGTTATCATCCACNACGCCTGCAAAAAACGGACCANTGACGGGNGAAAACGAAGGNTTAAGTCCTGTTGTTTTTAATGATGGNAAAACAACCCAANAGGTTTTATTAANAGATGTCATTGATGAATTAAAAGGACAAGTAATTGGGGATCGTTTGTGGAATGAATATAAAAGCTGGCCAATGTATTCAAAGTTTTTTGATAATATGGGACCACTGCCTCATCACGTACATCATAATGATGAAAAGGCGGCGCTGATTGGACAAAAAGGAAAACCAGAAGCTTATTATTTTCCTCCCCAATTAAACAACCACGGCGGCGATTTCCCATATACCTTTATTGGCATTGCACCGGGCACTACGAAGGAGCAAATAAGAGAGTGCTTAGTTAATTTTTCTAAGGGAGATAATAAAATTACCAATTATTCCCAAGCGTATAAGTTAGAACCAGGCACTGGTTGGGATGTACCTCCTGGATTATTACATGCACCAGGAAGTATGTGTACGTACGAACCACAAAAAGCATCGGATGTTTTTGCAATGTATCAATCCTTGGTGAACGAAGCAATTATTCCTGATGAACTATTATGGAATGGCACACCAAAAGAAAGCATTGGTGATTATGATGCATTATTAGATGTGTTGGATTGGGAATTAAACGTGGACCCGAACACTATGGAAAATCGTTTTATGGCACCAAGGCCAGTGCATGATGTAAACGAAATGCAGGAACAGGGATATATTGAAAACTGGATTTGTTATAAGTCACATGATTTTAGTGCAAAAGAATTAACCGTATTCCCAGGACAGACCGTTACGATAAAGGACAGCGCAGCCTATGGCATAATTGTAATGCAAGGACATGGTACAATGGGTGTTTGGGATATTGAAACCCCTGCACTTATTAGATATGGTCAATTAACCAACGATGAATTTTTTATAAGCGAAACCGCTGCAAAAGACGGTGTAAAAATTGTAAACAATTCTGATACCGATCCAATTGTAATATTAAAACACTTTGGTCCACGCAATCCAGATTTAGTTTTATCATAAAAGGCATTTTATTTTTAATAGTCACACACGTTAATACCAAAAATGAATATAAAAAAAAGTTTAAACAAAATCATCTTCGCATCCGCTGCTATTGTGGTTGTGGGCTTATTGGCATTTAATCCTGCAGCACCAAGTAAACTACAAGTAAAAAAAGGGTCACATATTATTTTAGTAGGAAATAATTTGGGGTCGCGTATGATGAACTTTGGATATTTTGAAACTGAACTCCAGCTTCGTTATCCTAATAATGAATTAATTGTTCGTAATATGTGTGACGGTGGTAATACACCCGGTTTTCGTCCACACTCTGGACGCCCCACTCCTTGGGCTTTTCCTGGAGCAGAAAAATTTCAAACAGAATTAGCGGATAACCCACGCATGGAAGGATTTTTAGCTTATCCCGACGAATGGATTGCAACACATAAGGCCGATATTATTATTGCCATGTTTGGTTTTGATGAATCTTTTCAAGGACCAGCCGGTGTTGAAAATTACAAAGCAGAATTAGAAGCGTTTATAAAACACACGCTATCAAAAAAATACAATGGAATTGCTGCACCACAGTTAGCGATTGTTTCCCCTATTGCATTTGAAGATCTTTCAAATAAGTTTGATTTACCCAACGGACAAGCAGAAAATAAAAACCTACTACTTTATAAAGAGGCGATGAAACAAGTGGCTTTAAAAAATGGGGTGCTATTTATTGATGCATTCACGCCAACAAAAAACTGGCTTGATAATACAACAACCGATTTAACCATTGACGGATCTCAATTAAATGATGAAGGGTATAAAAAATTCGCACCATTTTTGGTGGACGCTGTTTTTGGAAAAACGCCAGTCATTAATGAATCTAATCGTGCAGAAGTATTAGCTGCTGTATTAGAAAAAGATTGGATGTGGCATAATGATATTAAAGCACCGAATGGTGTACACGTTTTTGGTCGTCGCTATGATCCATTTGGCCCAGGCAATTATCCTGCTGAATTACAAAAGATTAGAGAGATGACGGTTATACGCGACACTGCTGTTTGGAGTGCTGCAAAAGGAAAAAAATATGACCTTGCTGCTGCTGATGCAAAAACATCTCCACTTCCCGTTGTTGAAACTAATTTTATGCCAAAGGGGAAAGGGGAAACGCCTAAATATTTATACGGCCAAGACGCGCTTGATAAATTTAAAATGGCACCAGGTTATCAAATAAATTTATTTGCTTCTGAAGTTGAATTTCCCGAACTAGCCAACCCTGTACAAATATCATTTGATAATAAAGGAAGATTATGGGTAGCGGTTATGCCTACTTATCCGCATTGGAAACCAGGTGATCCAAAACCAAATGACAAACTAATTATTTTAGAAGATACGAATGGCGACGGAAAAGCTGACAAACAAACCACCTTTGCAGATGGTCTTCAACTTCCTTTGGGATTTGAATTGGCTCCAGAAGGTGTTTATCTTTCTCAAGGAACCAACTTCATGCTATTAAAAGATACCAATGGCGATGATGTTGCAGATAAGCGTGAAATTTTATTAAGTGGTTTTGATGATCATGATACACATCACGCACATCATGCCTATACCACGGATCCTTCTGGTGCAATATATATGGGCGAGGGTGTTTTTTTATTGAACGATATTGAAACCTCTTATGGTCCTGTTCGCGGAACCAACGGCGGATTCTTTAGATACGATCCAAAAAATAAAAAACTAGATCGCATTGCACAGCTTTCAATTCCAAATCCATGGGGTATTGCATTTGATGAGTGGGGCCAAGTTTTTTATGCAGAAACATCAGGACCGGAAGTTACTTGGATGATGCCAGGTACTGTTAAATCAAGGTATGCAGAAGCTACTCCAAAGGCTGCTAACATTATTGAGGAAAGCCAAATGGTGCGTCCTACATCAGGAATTGAATTTGTATCTAGTCGACATTTTCCTGATAATGTACAAGGTGATTTATTAATTAATAATACGATTGGATTTTTAGGAACCAAGCAACATCAAATGTTCGATGATGGTACTGGATATAAAAGCAAACTTCGTCATGATATCATGACCTCATCTGATTTTAATTTCCGTCCTGTTGATTTAGAATTTGCACCCGATGGTTCTTTGTATATCGCAGACTGGCACAATGTTTTAATTGGTCACATGCAACATAATGCGCGCGATCCATTAAGAGATCATGTGCACGGTCGTATCTATCGTATAACATATCCTTCACGTCCATTAGTTGTTCCAGCTAAAGTAGCGGGCGCAACGGTGGAGCAATTATTAAGCAACTTAACCCTACCTGAATATCGTACACGATACAGAACGCGTCGTGAATTGCGTGCACATCCAGCAAGTGAAGTATTGCCGAAATTAAAAACATGGGTAGCACAATTAGATAAAACAGCACCAACGTATGAAAAGTTTTTAATGGAAGCCTTGTGGGTGAGCTGGGGTCAAAATAAAGTGGATCAAGATTTACTTCGTCAATTATTAAATGCGAAAGATTATAAAGTGAGAGCCGCTGCGGTTGAGGTAGTGCGTTTCAATGAAAAACAATTACCGGATCAAGCGAACTTATTATTGAATGCGGCGAAGGATGAAAATAGCCGCGTAAGATTAGAAGCTGTTGTAGCCGCATCTTGGTTACCAAAAGAAAAGGGTTTGGCTATTGAAGCAGAGGCTGCCAAAAAACCATTAGACAGTTGGATGATTAAGGCACACAAAACTGCAGTAGCACACCTTGAGGGGCACAATGTGGTTGTTAAAAAAGCACCAGCTATTAAAGATGTTGCAGGTGAAGTAAGCGCAACTCTAATCCAAACAGGAAAAGAAATTTATTTACGAGATGGTTTTTGTAATACCTGTCACCAACCAAATGGTAAAGGCTTAGCCGCTTCTGGATTTCCGCCATTAACTGAATCAATGTGGGTTTTGGGAAATGAAGATCGCCTAATAAAAATTGTTTTGAAAGGAATTTATGGTCCAATTGTTGTCAATGGAAAAAAATATCCAGGACAAGTGCCTATGACACCTTATGGTGGATTATTGAATGATAAAGAAGTAGCAGCAGTGCTTACGTATATTAGAAATTCATTCGGAAACAAAGCATCAGCAGTGGACGAAAAAACAGTAAAAAGAGTGCGTGAAGAAATAAAAAATAAAGTAGGATTTTATTCACCCGATGAATTATTATTATTACACCCAATGGAACAATAAAACCAACCATTTTATTTTTAAACCAACATTAATTTTTATATGAAAAAACTTCACACAATAAAGCAAGGCTATTTTTGTTTGCTATTTGTATTAATAGCCATTGTTGGTTTTAGCCAATCTTCAAAAAATAAAATAAATAAAAAACCATTGGTGGTATTTGTTGCAGGCGATCATGAATATGGCGGAGAGTCAACCCTACCCGTCATTGCAGCAGAGCTTGAAAAAAATTATGGTTTCAGAACAAAAATATTAAAGTCATATCCAGACCAAAATGCCGAAGAAAACATTCCAGGATTGGAGGCACTTAAGGAAGCAGACGTCGCAGTTTTTTTTCTTCGCTGGCGCAGACTTCCTGCAGATCAAATTCAATTTATTGAAGATTATTTAAAAACAGGAAAGCCACTTTTTGGTTTTAGAACCACCACACATGCGTTTAATTATCCTAAGGGACACCCATTACAAAAATGGAACGCATTTGGTGAACTTGCATTTAATTCACCTCCAGGCTGGGGCGGTGTTGCAAAACATACACATTATGGCCACGAATCATCTACCGATGTAAACATAATTAAGAGCGAAGCCAATAATGAATTATTAACTGGCGTTGGTGACAACTTTCATGTAAGATCATGGTTGTATCAAGTATTACCTAGCTACCCTATTAAAGGATCTGTGTTATTAATGAATGGACATTCCATCAACCCTGCTGATAAAAAGGCGTATGATAATCCGGTAAGCTGGACGGGTACTAATAGCTATGGTGCAAAGTTTTTCTTTACCACGATGGGACATCCTGAAGATTTTGATCAAGAGCCGTTTCAACATTTGGTGATTAACGCAATGCATTGGGTTGCCGGAAAAAAGATTCCTAAAAATTGGGCTGGAAAAATAAATATTAATGTTCCTTATCGTGGTATTGTATCTTCTACCATAAAATAAAAGTATAGCATGAATAAAATTGGATTTAACACGCTTGCATGGTCTGCTTCGGTTTCAGACGAATTGTTTCCAATTCTGGATCGATTAAAAAAAATTGGATACGATGGTGTTGAGTGTTTGGTGGGATCACCTGACGAAAAAGCGTATAGTCGCCTAGGCGCATATGCAAAAAATATTGGTCTTGAAACCGTGAGCGTTTTTGTGGTAGGTTCAGCCGAGAATCCAGTGGATCCGTCTCCTGCTGTGCGCGCGAAAGCATTGGACAGAATCAAATGGGGTATTGACCGCGCGCATGATATGAACGCAAAAATATTATGTGGTCCTTTTCATTCTGCGCATGGTGTTTTTACAAAACAACCTCCCCAACAAATTGAATATGCATTATGTGCCGAAGTTTTGCACGCAGCAGGTGAACACGCAAAGCAAGCGGGTATTACATTAGCGGTAGAAGCACTTAACCGTTTCGAGTGTTATTTATGTAATACGATGGATCAATTAAAAACATTAGTTGCATTATCGGATCATCCAAATGTGCAAGCAATGTATGATACGCATCACGCAAATATAGAAGAGAAAAAAAATGGCGCGGCCTTACAAACCATTGGACCCGTTTTAGCACATGTACATATTAGTGAAAACGATCGTGGTACACCAGGCGATGGTCATGTACAATGGGAGGATATTTTTTCAACATTAAAATCCATTCAATATAACGGCTGGTTTACTATTGAAGCTTTTTCACGCAATGATCCAGACTTTGCGAATGCAATTAATGTATGGCGAGAATATTCATCCCCTTGGGATATTGCTGAAAACGGATTAGCATTTATTAAAAAACATTTAAAAGAAACAATATGAAAAACAATTATCCAAAATTACACAACGCAACATGGCCGGGTATTGTAGGCAAGGGCCCCGATTCTGAACCTCCAATTAGTTTAGATACTTTATTGGACTTAACCGTGAACGCTGAAGTAGATGGTGTAAAATTTGATGGTATTGACCTAGGACTTTTTGAACCACATTTTAATATTGATGAATCAGATGATGGCATTAAAAGATTTGCAGAAAAGGTTTCTAAATTAAATTTAAATGTAGGAAGCTTGGTGGCGCCTATCTGGGGTGGACCAGCCATGGGATCCAAAGAAGATCGTGCTGTATTTGTGGACATGGTGAAAAGATCATGTCGCTTTGGTCAAAAACTAAAAGAGTATGGCGTAAGGCCAAGTGGTATTATAAGAATTGATTCGGCGAGTAAGCCAGAAGCTTGGAGTACTGATCCGGTGAATAACACAAAACTTATCGCAGCAACTTTTAGAGAAGCTTGTGATGTGGCCGCAGATTTTGGAGAAAAATTAGCAGCAGAAGGAGAAATTTGTTGGGGNGGTATGCATAGCTGGACNGCAATGATTGAAACATTAGAATCAGTAGATCGTCNAAACATTGGATTCCAAGCGGATATGGCACANACGCTTTTATATTTATTAGGATACAATAGTCCACAGGATCGCATCTTACCAGAAAATTTTGATTGGAATGATCAAGCAACNTTAGATGCNGGATTAAAAAAATTAACGGAAGCNTTGCGCCCNTGGACACTNGATTTNCATGTTGCACAAAANGATGGAACGGTTCATGGCACTGGTGCGCANGATAAAACNGGTCGTCACTGTCAAGCCCTTGATCCAAATGGTAAATTAGATATNGCAAAGCATGCAGGATTTTGGTTACGCAACGAGGATGGTGCATTAACCAAAGCATTTAAACATATTTGTTGGGATGGTTGTATGTTCCCGAATGAAGTAATGACCCAACAACAAACATGGAATGATATATTAGCATCTATGATTAAAGTGCGCGACCAACACGGTTGGTATGAAGCAGAATAATATTTATAACACACTATTTTAATTCTTAAAAATATGGCAACTAAAAAAACATTAAATATTGGCTTAATCGGCGGCGGATTTATGGGACGTACGCACTCAAATGGCTATCGTCGTGTTCCTAACTTTTTTCCTGATCTTGAATATACCCCGGTTTTAAAAGCAGTTTGTTTTCGCAATGAAACAAAAGCAAAAGCGTTTGCTGAACAGTGGGGCTATGAAAGTTTTGAAACAGATTGGAGAAAAATTATCGCTCGTGCTGATATTGATGCAGTAGATATTTGTACACCTAATGATACGCATGCTGAAATTGCAATAGCCGCAGCGGCTGCAGGAAAAATGATTTTATGTGAAAAACCATTAGCACGCGATTTAGCTGAATCACAATTAATGGTGGACGCTATTGAAAAAGCAGGTGTAAAAAATACGGTATGGTATAACTATCGCCGACTACCGGCAGTTACTTTAGCAAAACAAATTATTGACTCAGGTAAACTAGGAAAAATATATCACTACCGTGCAAACTTTTTACAAGACTGGACCATCAACGAAGCGCTACCGCAAGGTGGTGAAGGGTTGTGGCGCATGGACGCGGCTGTAGCGGGTTCGGGTGTATTGGGTGATTTACTTTCACATTGTATTGATACTGCAATGTGGTTGAACGGAGGTATTAAAGATGTATCTGCAATGACCGAAACATTTGTTAAGCAACGTATGCATCAATTAACTGGGAAGGTAGAAGATGTAAAAATTGATGATGCATGTTCTTTCTTATGCCATTTTAATAATGGATCATTGGGATTGTTTGAATCTACTAGGTATGCACGCGGACATAAAGCATTATATACTTTTGAAATTAATGGTGCGAATGCATCTATTCGTTGGGACTTACATGATTTAAATAGATTGGAGTTTTATGATAATACTGACGAATCAAAATTAAAAGGTTGGAGAACAATTCATATCACCGACGGGGATCATCCTTATATGGACAAGTGGTGGGTTCCAGGATTGAGTATTGGTTACGAACATTCTTTTGTACACCAAGCCGCTGATTTTTTAAGAAGCATTGAAACGGGCGAATCCTGTTCTCCTACTTTTAAGGAAGCCTTGGATACACAAAAAGTTTGTGATGCAGTTTCGCAATCTGCAGCTTCGCGTAGTTGGAAGGATTGTGGTGTTAAATAAAATGGCAGAAAAAATTAATTTAAAATTAAATGAATCAAAAAAATTATTTCCAAATCCTAATCGCAATTTGTTTGTTGGGTAATACACTTACAACCAGTGCGCAACAAATGAAGGATGGTTTTGTTAAAATATTTAATGGCAAGTCCATGGCAGGCTGGGATGCAGATACTACTTTTTGGAAAGTGAAGGATAATAGTTTAGTAGGAGAAGTAACACCACAAACTCCGATTAAAACAAATACCTTTTTAATTTGGCGCGGCGGTACACCTGCCGATTTTGAATTAAAAGCAAAGTACCGCATCAGTGCCGATGGCAATAGCGGTATTAATTATAGAAGCGAGGAGCTACCAAATATAAAATATGCATTGAAGGGATACCAAGCGGACATTGATGGAGGTAATGTTTACACCGGACAAAATTATGAAGAGCGTGGTCGTGGCTTTTTAGCAAAGCGTGGTGAAATTGCCCTTTTAAAAACCGATGTCAAACCTACTATCACAGGCACAATAGGAAATGCAGATTCTCTAAAGGCTAAAATTAAAACCAACGACTGGAATGATATTCATATCATCGTAAGGGGCAATCACATGCAACACTATATTAATGGTGTATTAATGAGTGAGGTGACAGATGAGGATCCCGAAAAGCGCAAAATGAGCGGTTTATTGGGTTTCCAAGTACATGTATCCAAAACCATGAAAGTGGAATACCGCAAAGTGTTTTTAAAGGAGCTTTAGGAGCTAAAAGGCTATCAAAACGCACAATACTTTCCCAAATATTGGGGTTTGCTAACTATTTTTTGCTTAAAAGGTTAAAGTTAAATTATTGATAATCAAATAATTACACTTTTATTAGTAAAAAACTAATCAAATTAGCAAAAAAATACTAAATATTTTAGTTTATTAACAGTTTATCCCTATCTTTACATAAATATTAAAGAAAACATAAAACGATTAACCATGAGTAACCCAAATGTAGAAAAATTAAAAGCCTTAAAATTAACAATCGATAAAATTGATAAGGACTATGGCAAAGGAAGCGTGATGATGATGAANGAGCGCAGCCAAGAACCNCANGAAGTAATTTCAACNGGTTCNATTGGTTTGGATACNGCCTTGGGTATTGGTGGTTTACCAAAAGGAAGAATCGTTGAAATATACGGACCAGAATCTTCAGGTAAAACAACAGTTGCGATTCATGTAATTGCAGAAGCGCAAAAAAAAGGCGGAATGTGTGCTATTATCGATGCGGAACATGCATTTGATAGTGCCTATGCAAAAAGATTAGGTGTNGATGTAGATAATTTATTAGTATCTCAACCAGATTATGGTGAGCAAGCTTTAGAAATTGCAGATCGCTTAATATTATCAGGTGCGATTGATGTATTAGTAATTGATTCTGTTGCAGCACTTGTTCCAAAAAGTGAATTAGAAGGTGAGATGGGTGACTCTAAAATGGGGCTACACGCGCGTTTGATGAGTCAGGCCTTAAGAAAATTAACTGCAACTATTAATAAAACAAACACGATTTGTATTTTTATTAATCAGCTTCGTGAAAAAATTGGTATTGTTTTTGGTAACCCAGAAACGACTACTGGTGGTAATGCATTAAAGTTTTATGCTTCAGTTCGTTTAGATATTAGAAGAATGGCACAAATTAAAGATGGCGATGAAGCCATCGGAAATAGAGTAAAAGTAAAAGTGGTTAAAAACAAAGTGGCGCCTCCTTTCAGAGCTGCTGAGTTTGAAATTATTTTTGGTGAAGGAATTAGCAAGATTGGAGAAATTATTGATATGGGCGTTGAATTAGAGATTATACAAAAATCAGGAAGCTGGTTTAGTTATGACGCCAACAAACTAGGACAGGGCCGTGATTCAGTAAAAACAATATTACACGACAATCCAGAAATGGCCAATGAAATTGAAGCTAAGATTAGGGCTAAAATAGCCGCTAATGTTGAGGCCGCAGCTTCAAAATAGTCAAGAGTTTTTGTTTTTAGTTAGTTAGTAAGTACAACCGCATCATTTATGGTGCGGTTTTTTTATATTTATACAAACTTTACTCCTTGATTTACCTGCTTAAATTATTGATTCGTGCAGCTTTGTTTATTTTTTGTAAAAAAATTTACATTAAAAACAAATCGCTTGTTAATACCAAGGGGCCATTATTAATTATTGCGAATCATCCGAACTCCTTTTTAGATGCTGTTATCATTGGCGCACAGTATAGCAGAAGAGTTTATTTTTTAGCAAGAGGAGATGTATTTACTAAAAAGCATCATCGTTATTTATTAGGGCTTTTAAATATGATTCCAGTTTATCGTTTGCGAGAAGGCCGAGAGTTTTTGAATTTAAACGAGTATGCATTTGTAGCTTCAAAAAATTTATTAGCAAAAGGCGAAGCGGTATTAATTTTTATTGAAGGCATTTGTTTAAATACCAACGAGCTTCAACCTTTTAAGAAGGGGACTACACGAATATTACAGGGTACCCAAGAACTTGGGGTATTCCCAAGCATTCATGTTGTGGGTATTGGGTATGATAATTTTAGAGGAGTGGGTAAGTATGTACATGTGGTATATAATGATTTCCCTTACACTAAAACAATTACCACCGCTAAGGATCGTGTTGATTTTAATAGTGAAGTGTTTGCTTTACTAAATAAAAATATCATTACACCTATTGTTCCTCCAACCAACA
>B570J14230_10000960_pt1 | contig 11703 bp, 9 predicted proteins | sample LakMenepilimnion_3_FD_14230 | JGI IMG/M metagenome (IMG submission 14230) | reverse complement strand
ATCACTAAAAATTATTTCATATGGTGAATATGTTGAGTTGACAAATGAAGAAGGATCCCAATAAGGTGTATATAATTTAGGATTACCAACAACGTCAGTAATGATAACTAAATCTTTATAACCACCTTCAGGTCCATAAACATTTTGAACGTATGCAGCATCAATATAAAATTCATTTACTAAATCTAATACCGTATCAGTTGGTGCGTATGGTCCTGAATTTGACGCAACAGGTAATGGTGCTCCAGGTACTGAATATTTCCCATCATAACCACCATCAGGTCCGTACTCATTAAGTGAGTATAATCCATCTGCTAATATGTTTGTTGATATTAAAGAATCGGGCGAATCAATGACATTGTTTACAGATATACTTGTTTCGTAATTAACACTATTACTACTAGGAGAATAAGATCCTGGTACCGAATATGGTTGTAAATTACGGGCTAATAATATATCCCTAAAATTTGACGAAGATGCAAACGATAATGTACTATCTGACATACTTTTTTATTTATAAATACCTTGAGAATTTTTTTATAGAAAACATAATTTTAAGAATTTTCTATTTCTTATCCACCAAGTCCTGAGTTTTTGGCCACATATAATTTATCAAATTGTGATTTAATCGTAGGATCTACTATCGCATTTAATACTTTTTTATTAAATTCAGCATCACTTAGTGATGTTCCCCCATCTCCCTTAATAGTTAGAGTATGGTTAACATCACCACTAACCGTTGTTTTTGTTTCCGCGGGACCACCTGTTTTAAATTGTTCAATAAGTGATTGGATTTGTGTTGCAAATGGTGAACTTGGGTCCATTACTATTTGGGTTGGTTGTACACCAAGTGGTGAATATTCTTTAGTTATCATATTAGTAACATCACCAACGGTTTTAATTCCGGCATTTCCGGCACTTTTGACTATATCTCCGGCAATTGAAACTAGACTATCCTTAACCGAAGTTAATGATGTCTCAACCGTTTTCCAAGTTGTTTCACCTTTAAAATATCTTATCATTTCTTGTTCCAAAGGTCCAAGAGTATTTGTTGCGGCACCTCTTACGTTTTCAGTTGTTATGTCTTTAGTTATATTTGTTGCTATTATTGCCTCAGTTTTATTCATAACATTATAAAACCTATCCATCGTTGGTGTTGTTGCCTTACCAAGATCAACCGCAACTTTACTACCAGAAATAGATTTGTTAATTTGTTGTAATGCGGTTAATTGATCTAAAGCAATTTGTTCAATTGTTTTATTTTCATTTGATTGTTGTTCTTTTAATTTAGTAATTTGATCTGCCGTTAAATCTTTAACATTAATGTCATCCATTTTACCCGTTATATCATTTCTAATCTGAAGTACCGCCTCACCACCTTTCATCTGAGACATATTCGCAATTAACATCTTATCTTCTTCAGATGCCGCAAAACTTGGGAATTTAATTTTACTCATCTTCATATCCAAGTCGGCACTCTTAATTGACATATTTGCCAATTCATCAGCATTCATACCCAATAGAGGTGCAATCTCTCTTAACCTACGTTTTGCACCAGGTAAAATTTCAAAACCTGACCCATCAGCCTTTAATTTGGTAAATTCTTTAGATATGTTAATCATTTCTTTTTGTAGTGCCTCAGGGTCATTTTGTGCTAAATCCATCGCCTTTAATGGATCTAATAACGCACTACTTGCAACACCTAAACGTTGTAATGATGCCGATAAATCAATTGCCTTTTCAGGTGACATTAAATCATCCGCTAGTTTGAATGTTTTTTCCATACTAAATCCTAACATAGATGCTTGAGAGGCCATTTTCGCCAAACCTTTAACTCCACTATCAAAATTGAATAGGTTTAATTGTTTTAAATTACTAACAACGTCCGCAGAAACTGCCTTCACATTAACACCAACACTTTTTGCATAATTTGCAACTTCCGCCATTCTGTCACCAACATCATACAATGACATACCAACACCTTTAAATTCCAATGCCATTTTACTTGCACTTACTCCCGCAACATTAGAGGCGGCAGCCATCTCAACAAGTGCTTCTTTTCCTAAAGAAGTATTAACCCCTAAATCTTTAGGAATTTCCGTCATTGCCTTTAACGCATCCGATTCACTTACCCCAAGTTTAATCATTTCAGGTAATGCGTCGGCAATAGTTGTCTTAATTTCAGACATTCTAGCCTGACCAAGACCTAACTCATTAGACATTTCTTGAGCACGATCCCTTAAATAATCAGCACCTTTAAAATTAGTTGGGTCCGCAGCGTCTTTAAAATCTTTAAGTATACCGGCAAAAGTATCCGCACTATTAGAAAGGTCAGTGGTATTATTTACATAGGTTTTTTCAACATCTAAATCACCCTCACCACCACCATATGATTTACTAGTTTTAGTTCCATCAGATTTACCTTTACTATAAGCATTATCAATATAACCTTGAATTTTCTTTAAGTCATCACTACTTAAACCTTTTATGTTGTCTAATTCACCCATTAATAGTTTTTACAATAAATATTTAGGTATTAAGTTTTGGGCGTATTTTCCTCTACTATCTTATCTAGGAGATATCTCCTAATATAGGTTGGAATTTTTAAGAATTCATTATACGACGTTCTTAAAAATTTCGCCAAATAATAAAACTCATCTAATAAAAATTTTGAGTGATTAGAAGAAAGGCCGAAAAAACTCCACCCCAAAGTTGATGATTACATCGACTTTTTCTCCTGACGGGGTGTAAACTGTTTTCCTTAAATCCAATCTCGGTTCGTTTTCTTTAAGGAAATTTCTTATGAACTTAGAATCACCAATTGGCATATTTTGACAAAATACGCTTATTTCATTTTTATCAGGACTACCATTTAATTCTAAAATGGTCTTATTTAGTCTTGTTGTTATTGTAGGTGCAGTATATCCAGCGGGATATGAATCAATTATTTTAGCAATTTCAATTGTGTCATATAAACTTAACATTTTAAGTTTAACATCTACTTTTGATTGTGGTAATTTAACAGTAAATGTACCATCTTCATCAGGTTGTACTTTTGGTTTCGTAAGATTTAATTCATCCAACATAACAGAAGCCTCAAAAGATTGACCGTTACTTGGGTCAATAGTTGTTATTTTATATTCAGGACCAAAGGATGTATTACGTAAAAATAAAAGAATCGCTTCAATATCGCTTTCTAATAATTCTTCAGGTCTAATATCCCTTTCATAAAGTTTATTTCGTAATAAAGGTAATACAACACTTTCATTAATTGATCTTCTTGAATCAATATTCACTAAAATATTTTCATCACTCGCAGTTAAGTAACCAACCTTAACACTTTTCTTTTTAGATTTGTAGAATAAACCACCTGAAGGTAGTGTCACCACATCATGTGGTAAGTTAAAGTCCATTTGCCCGTAAGCAGCCGTATCTTGATCCATTTTTTTTATATTTTTTAATTTATTATTGCACAAAAAACCGTATACACTATAAATGTACACGGTTAATATTAAAAGTAAATTTTTTTAGTATACTAATATACAACGATCCATACGAATATTTGAAGTGATCCCCGCAATCTTATCAGAGTCATATGATAATGAACCACCATCATATCCTGTCAAAAAGGCTCCTTCTAAAATCCATTTTTCAACAACAACTCCCGTTGGGTCTAACATTTCCAAATCAACATTTTTCTTGTATCCTGCAGCATAACCCATACGACCTGTAACAGACTCCGCACATAAACGAATCCATTCCATAACCGCTTGAGACGCTGAAGGTCCGATTGGATCTCTAAACTTAACTGAAATTTCTTCCCAGTTGAATCTACCCGCAACGTATGTCTCAGTGTTCAAGAAAGGAATGTTCACTGAATTAATTTTTAATTTAGGTCTCGAAGTACTCTCCACATACCACTCATTAATACCAAGTGATGATGGGAACCTTAAAATCCAACGGTTTTCGCGTTTAGGTTCGTAAGGAATAGGCATTTTCATTAACAAATCAGCCATAATTATTTATTTTAGTTTTTAGTTTATTTTAGTTTTTATTATAAATATCACGATAATAAAATTTTTCTATTTACTTCCATTTTTTTTGGACATATTCTTATACTAGACCAGACAAACTAGTTAATATAATTTCTTTTGTCCTCCTGCAGTTAAATAAGTCTTTAATATATTATCTTCTTTTTTATCAAAATGCTTCTTCATAGTTTCTACATTTCTTACATCATCATCTGAAAATCCAATAAATGGTGTAAAGTAATTACTAATCTTGTTTTTCATAAATGCCTTTTGTTGTAATGAATGTGATAAATTTCTCACATAACTAACAAATTCTTCCATTGCATTTATTTTACCTTGTTCAGGGTTAGTTGCCGAACCTTCTCCGAAAGACACAGGATGAAAACGACACATATCTAAGTAAGATCGTATTAATTGATCTTTAGATAATTTTTCTTCATCTGCCAAGTCTCTATATTTTAAAAGGTTTTTTGCCAACTGATTTGAATCCAAACCATGTTTGTTTTGTTTAATCAATCTATAAACCGCTTCTTTTAACATTGAAGGTGTATGACCTCTCGCAGTTACAATTGCAAAAATTGATCCATTATTAATTGCTTCCACAAAATCGTTCCAAGCCGGTCCTGTTGGTGATGACATCGCATCTTTTAAGAATTGTTTGTCACCCAATACACCGAAATCTCTGAAAGGTTCTTTATCAAAAGATACTATGGTATGTCCTTCATATTCGAAAGGTTCTTTACCAACATCAGTTCTATATTCCGCAAAATCTTCGGTAGACATACCAACACTATTACCTTCATCGTCTTTAAGATATATCTTTGTTGGCATAAACATAAGGTTATCATCCCAGTCAAATGCATAATATTTCATTACCGGAGTTTTTCTTTCCTCTATAATTTCGTTAATAATTTGTTTAACGATATGTTTATAATAATTTTTCATACATTAATAAATATTAGGTAAATAAAAAAAGGGGAACGAATTCCCCTTTTCCTTTAAATTATTTGTCTGATTAGATATTATCAAACGATGCTCCTGTTGGAGTGATGTAGAATGTTATATCTATGAACTCTAATGAACGAGTTGGTTTGATATAGATTTTACCTACCATTTGATTTCTGTCTAAGTCTTCAGTGTCACTTGAAACCGTAACTCTAAAGTCGTATAAACCTCTATCTCTTCTGATTGCGTCTAAGATTGGATTAACCGCATTTAAGAAGTCTTGTCTTACTTGTTCGTCGTTTTGATCGAATAACAATCTCACAGAAACTGCTGAAATCAATTTACGAGCTTGTAATAATAATCTTCTCACGTTAATTCTATCAAGAGCAGATTCTCTAATTTGAAGAGTTTTGTTACCCCAAATTACCGTACCAACATCAGAGAAGGTTGCAATTGGGTTGATTCTTCCTTGGTAAAGAGTATCTCTATCCTCTTGAGTCAACTTCTTACGTGCTTTGATTGAGTTCACAATACCTCTTGTGTAACCTGCCGCTGCGAACCATGGGAATGCAATGTTATCGGTCAATGCCAAGTTTCTCGTCACCTCAGCCGTTGCTGGAATGTAGATTTGAGTATTGTTTACACTATCACGAGTTAATACCCATGGGTAGTAAGTTGCCGTGTAGTTAGAGTCAATTCCTGTTTGTTCTAAGTTGTCAACCGCTTCTTGTGGGTAGATCAATCCATCTCCACCTGTAGTTGTAGGTAAGAACAAGTTGTAGTCAGGAGTTGTAGTAATATACAATGAGTCAGCTCTGTCGTTCTCAATCATATCGATTGTAGACTCAACTAAGTCACTATTGTTTACATAATCAATACCTGGTGATACAAATAAATTGATGTTAACCGCTTCAGGATTAGAGAATGTTTGGATTCCTAATAAGTAAGCGTAGTAGTCAGTATTTGCGAAACTTTGTGTTCCATCACCGATAGAGATTTGTTTAAATGCTCCCCATCCTGATGCTAATGGATATCTTGGTGAAGGACAAGCCCCGTTCAAGAATCCATTTCTACCAAGTACATATCTGTCTCCGTTTGTTCTATATTCTCTATAAATATCCCACCCGTCGAAACCACCATAGAACATTGTTGTGAATTTTCTTGAGTAAATTCTGTAGTATGGACTTGTTTCATTTGTAGGTTCTTGTTGGAATGTAGCATCACCAACATAGTATTTAGGTGTACCACTTGTTGTAAATCCTGGTCCTATTTCAATAACACTAGCGTCTTTGTCCATGTGGAATCCTCTTGTTTCGTATGACCATTCAAAACCATCAACATTACATAAATCGATTGGTGCACGTTTTCCTTTATATTGGAAGAAGTCAGGGTCAAATCCTACATTGTTTGAGAAACCTAAGTAAGTTCTTCTTACGTTATCACCATTTGATCTGATTGCATCATCATTACCATTTGTGAAACCGAATGGTGGGTTATAAATAATCTCACCTGGGAAGTCATATTTAGTTTTATAAACTGGGAATGGAGGTCTTACACCACCATACTCTCTAAATGCATAACCATCAAAACCACAAGGTAGTGAGTCAACAGGTGCATCCTCGTTCATTTCAACCATAACGTATTTAGAGTTCAATGCGTATTCACCATCTAATGAACCAATTTTCTTAGCAATGAAGTTGTTTTGACTTGGATCCATACTACAATTAGTAAATTTCTCTAAAACAGTTGGGTTAGCATCTGAATCGTAGAAGTCTCTTACTATTACATCAAACGTTCCATTGGAGAATGACATATTAATAAGTGAAACTTTTATTTCAGAGTTTGCTGAATTACCATCAGAAATTGAGTAGAACTTAAATAAGTCAAACACTTTAGTACCTCTTAATTCGGATACAATCCAAGGGGTGCTTGGTGATTGGTATCTATCTAAGTACCATCCAATACTATCTTGTTGCCCACTTTGTGCTGAATCCAACGCAACTAACACAGGACTTAATCCTCTAATGAAACCTTTATTCCATCCATAATTTAATAACGCTTGGAATCTTTCCTCTAAGAATAAAGGAACATTCTTTCTTGGTTTTTGGAAGTTACTTGTACCAAATACTTTAGAAATATACTGTGAATCTGAAGTTGAGAATGAAGTCTCAAATGAGAACAAAGTACCATCATCATTTGTTACGTTAACAACAAATGGTAAATATGGGTTTTTAGTAACACCTGAATATTGGTTAACCATATTTAAACTTACGTTGTTAATATTAGTAACCTCAAACACTGGGTTTGTTGAATCTTCGTATGTTGCAATACCTCTTGATCTTAATGTTCCAACAACTAAATCGTCGAAGTTAGTGTAAGATGTACCTGTGTAGTAATAGATTGTACCATTAATAGTACCAGTGTAACAATTAACATTAACCGCAGTTGGTGTTGGTGTTGGTGAAGTTAAAGGTGTTGCCGTAGCACATGGATTAACCGCTGAAGGTGTTGGCGTTGGTGTGAACGCTGCCGTTGTTGTAGTTGTTACAGGAATCAAAGTTAAGTCATCAACATATGCGAAGAATGAAAAACCTGAGTAACTTCCACCACCATTATTACTGAATAATGAATAATACCATGGGTCGTTGTAAGGTGAAGCATAATCAGTTTCAGTACTTGAAACCGAAGGTACACCATAAACGTTAGTTTCGTTTGTGAATATAACCGATAACGCATCGTAATCAGGACCATAAATAGAACCGAAATATTCAATTGTGTTAGTTTGAGCAGTTAATGGACCAGCATCACTAAGGACATCAAAAATCATGTTATTGATTTGTGTTTGTACAGTAGATGTGTTTCCGTTAAATTGTTCAAAAGGAATAGTTAATAAATTTTCAATTTCATCAGGGAAATTAGTAGTGTATGTAATTGTTGTTTGGGAATTTGAACATCCCGTAAATTCTACACTATACGCTAATGTTTTGTAATCAGCCGGATCACAATAAGGTAAACAATCAACTAATTGTGGATCTTCACAATAAAAATCTACCGTTGCTGGATCTACGTTTGCTTGAGTTACGATAGACCAAGATGGTCCCGCATCATAACCTGAAAGTCCTAATATTCTTGTTACGAATAATTGATTAGATTGTTGTAAGTAAGATTTTGCAATGTAAGCCGCCTCATACTTAGGAATTTGTGTGTTTATGAATTTCTCTGCGGATGTACCTCCGAAGTAAGTTTGAAATTCATCATAACTTTTGATGAATATCGGTTCGAAAGCCGGACCTTTTAAAGTTTCACCCGCAATACCCAATGTGGTAACCCCCACACTTTGTGCTACGAAACTTAAATCCACTTCAGAAGTATATACACCAGGTGATACGAATACTTTACCGTTAGTTGCCATAATTTAGTTTATTTTTGTTTTTAATTTTATTTATTATATAAATATTGATAATTTTAGTAAAAACTTTACTTATTCGAAACTATTTATATTTTGGTAAGATTTTATTCTGCCTTTTTTCTACCTATGGATAAAGATACTAAGAAGATAAAAAACTTGAAGATTTCGGTCGAATCACACGAGGCTCTAAAGAAGTATTGTGATAAAAGAGGGATTAAAATGTATAAGTTTTTAGAGAACCTTATTTTTGAGAAATGTAAGGAAAAAAAGGATATATACGGGGAAGATTAAAGTAACTCTTCATTAAACACCAATGAAGCGGAATCACTATTATTAATCTTGTCAATTGTTACTTTAACAAGATCACCATTGTTGATTTGAACTTCACTAATATCATCACCATAATAATCATTATTTATAAAGACAGAATACGAAGATACGTTAACACTATCCTTAAATCTTAAATTAACGGTGTAATAAAATTTCTCCTCTTTTTCGGTAATGACACTTGAGTAAATAAAAGTAGATGTGGACGGAGAAAGAGGTTCTTCCTTTTTAGGTTTTCTCTTTTTTATTTTAGTGTCCGTTTCATACATTTGGAATATTCTTGTTACCGCAGGTTGTACCTCAAACTCATCTTCATCGATAAGGAATCCCATCATTGTGAATGTGTACTTTTGAATGTATACTTTTCTTTTTTCCAAATCCATTATTGATTCGTCAGAAATGTCATCATTTATGATTGGAATGTAATGTCCTTTAATAGTTTGGTATGCTTGTCTTGATGCGAATTTTTCTAATACAACTTGATTGAACTTATTTAATTCTCTCATTCTATTACAAACAATTGCAACGGTATATTTGATATCAACAGGAACAGGTTGAGGGATTTTGTATATATCCATCCCATGACGTTGCCCATCCCAAGTTGGTACCTTAGCGTAATAATATAATCTCCTGTTAGGAATGTTATACATAACTGCCGGGTTATTACCATATTTAACTTCAGGTGTTCTGATTACCGTAATAAATGGGGGTTCAACATTCTTATCAATATTTTCAAAGTTCCAAGTCTCAACAAACTGAGACCAATTTTGAGTTGTTATTAAAATATCAACCATGGGAACGGTCGCACCTTCAACAACGGTTTTAAGTCCGTCTTTAACAAAATCTAAAAATCCTCTATCTAAATCGGCGTGTAATAAACTTTTAGGTAAATAAGTACCATCCTCCGAAATCATATCGGCAATCTCATGTCGTCTAGGAAGAAGTGTCTTCTTAGGTATTAATGATAGATCTTTCTTTATTTTTTTAGGTAACCCCATATTAGTTTATTAAAAATATTTTATCTTTAATGTTAATCATTTCTATTTCGTTTGCCTTATAAATTGGTTCTTCCGTGCTTTTCACAACGAAAGTATCGTATTTGTAAGGGTTATAAGTTATCACTTCATTTGAATCTGGTTCAGGAATATCATCACAAGGGAACTCACAATAATCATCCAAATAACCAATCACAAATGCGTGAACGTTTTTTCTTTGTTCGTTTCTAACTTTTTGTTTACCACCTTGTCTAACTCTAAATTCAACATCCGATAATCTTAAATAGTCAGCCTTTAACATAACAAGTCCTTTGTAGGTAACTGAAAACGTGTGTCTATGTAAGTCATAATAACACATTACTTTTTTACCTATCAGATCGTTAATTTTATTTTTTAACAATTCTTCTTGTTCCTCAGTTATTATTATTTTCATAACCCCCTAAATTCATTTGGTCCAACAGGAGCCGCAATTATTGTTCTGTAAAAAGGTTTATATCCTTTATAAGTATGTTTAATATCCGAAGTGACACGACCATCGTTAACGACCGTATAATATCTCACAAAACTTTCCGTATCGTAGTAACCAACATAATCACCAAATTGAATGTCGATTTCTAATTCCTCTAAAGTTTTCAAATAAACTGACATTGTAATATTACCTGGCTCAACCTGATCCATTTTAGTGGAACCTAAGAATTTATTCTCAGGTGTTGCAATTGCAACATATGCATTGAACTCAACAGGGGGTAAAAATTTAATTCCATCTTTAACCGTCTCACCGTAAACATCATCAATTTTAGTTTTGGTTTTATCAACTCTATAAAGAACACAAGTGTAATTCATATCACCAATTAACCATTCCTGACCCATCTCAACCTCAAGGTTAAAATCGTTTTCACCAAAAAATTTACCAAGTCTTGTTATAGGAACTCTATTCGCCATTTTGTCGTATTTATTGATAAATATCTTTTTTATTGTTATTTTTATAAAAAACAAAATTTTGGAAGTTACCCCGACATTAATAGAGCATAAAGCTTTGTCCTTATTGGACTCGTATTCGGGTGCCAACAATCATATATTGTATCTAAAAACAAAGAAAGAAACTAATAAAAAGTTTTATCCTACAAGAACTCAAGCGGACTACATTGTAAATTATTATGATACGGTTCCTAAGGTTGCTCGTAAGTGGGTTGACCTTGACACTTATTTTGCAAAGAAGTTTGCTGAAGAAAGATATCTAATGGAAACTCCTGAAAAAATCTACATTGAGAAGTTATTGGTAGAGAAAGAAAAGTCATATCACATTTGGGGTAAATTTTTTGATAAAGATCCCTTAACTGAATTTTGGGTTCCGAAATCATCTTTAATTAAAACCCACAATGTTGAAAAGGTTGATATTGATTACACAAAGTATGACCACCGACCTCCATTAGCACATCAAAAAGAAGCGGTAGAAAAATTAGCAGGATCAAGACGATTCATTCTTGCTGACGATATGGGTCTTGGTAAAACAACCGCCACAATTATTGCAGCATTAGAAACGGGAGCAAAGAAAATATTGATTATATGTCCAGCATCATTAAAGATTAACTGGCAACGTGAAATTGAAAATTATTCAGATAGACCCGTATATATTGCAGAAGGAAAGAAATTTTCAACTGAAGCTGATTTTGTTATCGTTAACTATGATATCCTAAAAAACTTTCACGATATGAAAGATAAAGGTAAGTCATTATTGAATCAATCTAATTTTGAGTTGGTTATATTAGATGAGGCTCACATGATATCGAACCCACAAGCCCAAAGAACAAAAATTATAAATCATTACGTTAAGGACATTAAAAGAGTTTGGTTATTAACAGGAACTCCAATGACATCTCGTCCAATGAACTATTATAACTTGTTAAATATTATTGAGTCTCCTGTCGCTCAGAATTGGATGGCTTACGCTATTCGTTATTGTCAGGGGTATCAATTTATGGCGGGTAAAAGAAAG
>B570J14230_10000958_pt1 | contig 11716 bp, 13 predicted proteins | sample LakMenepilimnion_3_FD_14230 | JGI IMG/M metagenome (IMG submission 14230) | reverse complement strand
TCATCGGAATCGCCGATTACTCATGGACTCGTGGCGATTACACATTTACCGGAATCGTAAATGCAACTCTGGTTGCAGTTATTGGCTATCGCGTTCTTCACGCGATATCGGATGCACGCGGTAAATAATTAGGAATACGCTGTAAGGAAGGGGCGGCACTTGCCGCCCCTTCTGCATTTTTCAAGTGTTTCATTTGGTAACTGGTCATCTCGGGTCTATCGGTGATTGCGTCAGTGGTGCGTGATTTAATCAGCACATGACTTTAAAGATTGTAAAACCAGCTTCTCCTGCGCGCGACACTATTGCACCATCTGATCTGACTTTTGGATTATCAACCTGCAAGCGCTGCCTCTGGATTAAATACTGGTTTAAAATCACAATGCCCGGACAGTTTCCTTTAGTAAAGCCGCTGTCGACGGCTCAAGAAGAACATTTCCGTCGTGCAGCCATGCCCGATCTTGATCCTTCGCTCGCACCAGGTGTTGTAAAACAATGGGGACAATGGGTTAAGAGCGCTCCGATAGAAGTAGATGGAAAAGCAACACGTTGGCGCATTCTTGGAATTTATGACCTGCTCGCACATTACGACGATGGCTCAGTCGGAATCATAGATTGCAAAGTCTCTGATTCTGATCGCGATAACGCCCAGTTCTATGCTCCGCAGTTGGAGGCGTACGCCTACGCGCTAGAGAACCCTGAAAAAGGAAAGCCCTTCCCGGTCTCGTCTATGGGGCTCTTGGTTTGGAAGCTAGCTGGCGTTACAGAGACAGCGGATGGCGCTTACGGTTTCGGGGTCACACAGCACTACCTTCACGTAACCCGCGACCAAGCGCAATTTAGCTCATTGATATCAGATTTAATCGATGTAATTGAAGGAGATCTGCCAGATGCAGGAACAGATTGCGATACTTGTAATTACCTAATCAAACGCCTAGCAATAGAAAGTAATTAGCTTTCTTCCTCCAGATTTTTCTTTGCCTTTGTCGCATAGGTGTCAACATACTCTTGACCAGAAAGTGTTTGAATTGTTGCCATAATTTTATCGGTGACATCTCTTAAGTAAAGCAAATCTGTGGAATCGCCTTCGAAATACATGGGCTCGCCAAAGATCATTTCAACGCGCATCACTTTTGGAACTACTGTGCCAGTTGGTTGAATTTTCTCAGTATTAAACATTGCTACCGGAATAATCGGCGCGCCAGATTCAATCGCCAAACGTGCGATGCCAGTGCGCCCTTTATATAAACGGCCGTCAGGTGAGCGCGTTCCTTCGGGATAGATACCTAGACACTTGCCCTCAGCGAGGACTTTAAGTCCGGTAATGAGCGCAGCTTCACTTCGTCGGCCACCAGATCGATCGACCGGAACCTGGCCAAGAGCGATAAAGGTTAACTTCTTCAAAAGCCCCTTCGGCCCAGGTGAGGTGAAGTACTCACTCTTGGCAAGGAAGGTAACTTTGCGTGGAACAACCAACGGCATGAAAATGGAATCGCTGAAAGATAAATGGTTTGAAGCAATGATCACTGGACCAGTTCCTGGAACATTACGCAGCCCTTTCACCTTTGGGCGAAAGAGGATCATCAGGAATGGCGTTAAGAATGCGCGCAAGATGCCATACGGCAGGTTGTTCATGGTTCTAATTTAGCGCCAAAAGGTGGGAATGTGCGAATATGAACCATGGAGCAGGAGTTATGAGCGATAAAGATAAGCGTCCGGATGGTCCAGATGACGCCACAGAACGCGAATTGATTGAAATGGAATTTCAATCAATGGTTGAAAACCTATCCTTAGATGAGTCCGCTCCCACTTCTTATCTTGACGAACTTGATGCAATTTCAGACTCCGAAAAATTTATGGCGCCCAATCCCGCCAAAAAAAGTGCATCGCAATCTTTTCGCGATGCGATCGCTTCATTTAAGAAGTGGAAAAACGGAAAAGATTTCCGTGACGATGACGGGGTCGCGCTTTAAATTCTTGAAAGGTCTGCAACCCCTACCAAGCCTGCGTTATTACCAAGTTCTGCCGGGATAATTTCTGGATATGGATGTTTACCGCTAAATGGGATTAAGCGCATAGCTGCTTCTCTCGTTGGTGCTAGAAAAATTTCGCCAGCATCAATGACTCCTCCACCTAAAACTATGCAAGAAGGATCAATTACAGCGCAAAGTGAAGCAATTCCTGCACCCAAATAACTTGCCATTGTGTTAAACGCTGCGAGTGCAACGGGGTCACCGTCACGCGCCGCTTCAGTAATGTGTTGGCCTTTTAAGCCTTCTAAAGTGCCATCACCGCGAGCGAGCAAATTTCGCGCAATATCCGGGCTGGCGTTTATCGCTTCGCGGGTATGGCGCATAAGTGCAGATCCAGATGCATATTGCTCCAAACATCCCCGAATACCGCATCCACACAAGTGCCCTTCGGGAACAATTCTTATATGTCCAAGTTCTGCGCCAATACCAAAGGCTCCACGAAATAGCGATCCACCAAGTATTAGTCCGCCACCGACTCCGGTACCCAAAGTTAATAACATTAAATCTTTACGGCCGCGGCCGGCGCCGAATTTAAATTCACCCCAGGCAGCGGCGTTAGCATCGTTCTCTAGAACGATTCGCTTTCCAAGAATTTCGGTTAACTCGTGATCTAAATTAACGCCATTCCATCCCGCAATATTTGGCGTTGCCAAAATAGTTTTCCGATCAGATGAGATAAATCCTGCAGCGGAAACGCCAATTGCTTCGCTTTCAAATTCTCGCCCTAATTCATTTGCTACATCAGCAATAGCTTGAGTAAGGGCGCGCCCACCTTCGCGAGGTGTATCGCGTCGCGCAGTCGCAAGAATTTCGCCAGTTGTGTTGACAACACCACCGAGAACTTTGGTACCACCTACATCGATACCGATGGTGTTGGAAGCCACGAAATTATCCTTCTATATGTTCTTTAAGCTGCTTCAGTGCGCTATCAATAGTTGATTTCTCCTGCTTGGCAATCATCATCGCCGGAATCGGCATTGATAGTCCGACCGAGAGTTCGTAGGTAACAGAGGTGGCGTCGCCGCCTAAATTCTTAAGTAAATATGCGCCATCCATTTTGGTAAGGATGTTGGCATCATCGAGTGAAAAGGTGACCTTGTCCGGCGCAGCGCTCCAGTCAAAGTCGAGAGTTACTACATCTTTAACGGGGCCGGCATCAACTGTTAACTTTGCTTTTGTTGCGCGCCCTTGATCATCGGTGGCAAGTACATCCACCTTTTTAAATGCGGCGGACCATTCGGGGTAGGAGGCTATAGCGAACAAGGTAGCCCCCACTTCGGAGATAGGGGCATCGATGGTAATTGTCGAACTGCTGAAATCGCTCATGGCCAAAGGTTACCCATAAAAAGTTCTTTCCTACCTCTCCCCTTTTTTCGGGACGGGCGCTAGCGTTAGGGCATGAATGAAATCTCAATCCCGGCCCTTGTCCCTGCTGCCGCTTCAGGCAACCTTACGAATTTGATCGCTGAACGCGCTTGGTTTGAACCCAACCGCGTGATGCTCTCCCGTCCTCTTGGTGATGGCTGGCAAAAAGTTAGCGCACAAGAGTTAGATGCTGAAGTTCGAGCAACTGCCAAAGGTCTCGTTGCAGCCGGTATTCAGATTGGTGATCGCGTCGCGATCATGGCTCGCACCAGATATGAATGGACAATTCTCGATTTCGCTATTTGGTATGCCGGCGGATGTGTAGTTCCAATTTATGAAACATCTTCTGCCGAACAAGTTGATTGGATTTTGAGTGATTCTGGCGCTGTAGGTTTAATTGTTGAAACGCCAACACATCGCGAGTTAGTAAACACAGTTTTGCCGGCACATACCAAGCACATTTGGACTATGACCGAAGACGTTCTCTCTGTACTTGCTACCGCTGGCGCGCATATCGGTGACGATGAAATCGACCGTCGCAGAAACGCACTTTTGCCTGACTCGCTTGCAACGCTGATCTACACATCTGGAACAACTGGCAAACCAAAGGGTGTGCAATTAACTCACGGCAACTTCTTATCAGAATGCGGAAATGTCGTTGAAGGTGCGAGTGATCTATTCCTTAAGCCAAATGGTTCAACGCTTCTCTTCCTACCTGTTGCACACGTATTTGGACGCATGGTTCAAATCGGAGCAATTCGCGCTGGGCTACATCTAGCTCACTGCAGTGATCCAGTCGGACGCTTGCAACCAGATCTTGCATCATTTAAGCCGACCTTCGTGCTCGCTGTACCTCGCATCTTTGAAAAGGTTTATAACGGCGCTGAAGCAAAAGCAGATGCTGCCGGCAAAGGAAAGATCTTCCGCAAGGCTGCAGATGTGGCAATTGCTTATAGCGAATCGTTAGACAAGCGCGGTTTTAATCCACTGCTGACTATTAAGCATGCGTTGTTCGACAAATTGGTTTTTTCTAAAATTCGCGGTGCTTTAGGTGGAAATGTTGAAGCGGCTATCTCTGGCGGTGCTCCGCTAGGGAAACGTCTTGGACACTTCTATCGCGGCGCTGGCGTAACAATTTATGAAGGTTACGGACTCACAGAAACTACCGCAGGCGCAACTTTGAATATCACTGGTGCGCTAAAAGTTGGAACTGTTGGAAAGCCAATTCCTGGCACAAGTGTGAAAATTGCCGAAGATGGTGAAGTTTTAATCAAGGGACCAATCGTGATGCGCGGATATTGGCAGAACGATGCTGCCAATGCTGAAGTATTCACAGCAGATGGTTGGTTCAAGTCTGGTGACTTAGGCCAGATTGATTCAGAAGGCTTCCTTTCTATCGTTGGACGCAAGAAGGAATTGATTGTTACCGCTGGTGGAAAGAATGTTGCACCCGCAGTACTTGAAGATCGTCTGCGTGCACACCCACTCGTAAGCCAGTGTGTCGTTGTTGGAGATAACCAACCATTTATCGCTGCTTTGGTGACAATAGATCAAGATTCACTTAAATCTTGGATCGTCGCCAATAAGAAAGATGGCGCAACAATTGCGACGCTAACGCAAGATCCAGATCTAATCTCAGTGATACAAACTGCGGTAGATGAGGCAAATAAAGCGGTAAGTAAGGCTGAATCTATTCGTAAATTCACCATTCTTCCCACCGACTTTACAATTGCGGGTGGGCAACTAACCGCAAAACTTTCTATTAAGCGACATGTTGTTGCCCAGGAATTCGCCAAGGAGATCAGCGAACTATTTACTAAGTGATCACGCCGCAGCGTTTAGCTTTAGCCCGGGAACTTCACGACGGGGTGGCGCAAGATTTAGTCGCACTTGGCTATGAGTTAGATCTGTTGTTGGCTGCTGCCGATACTCAAGCACCGGTGCGCAAAGGGATACGTTCGTTGCGCTTTCAAGTCGACGAAATGATCACGAAAGTTCGTCGTGAAATGTACCAACTCAGAGAGCCTCACCTTGAATCCGTTCAGGAGAAATTAGCGTATGCGGCTATCCAGATATGTGGTGCTCGGTTATCACGTGTCGAGATCGCCGAGTTCGATATTGAACCTGCGCTAGGAATGGAGATAACCGCAATCGCTACAGAGTTGTTGCGAAATTCTGTCCGCCACTCTGGGGGTAGCGAGATTGAGATATTTCTTAGCCAAGTTGAAAATCACACCTACCTAGAAGTGCGCGATAACGGAGTAGGAGGTGCGACCTTGGATAGTTCACGTTTAGGTTTGATCGGTATAAAAGAGCGAACTGAACAACTTGGTGGCGCTTTTACTTATTTATCAACTAATTCAGGGACTTGTGTCGCAATAACTCTTTGAAAGATTTTGAAACCCCGCAAATCTTATTGGTAGATGATCATCCTTCAGTTAGAACTGGAATAAAACGAGCAATTGAAAGTGCGGGCATGTCTTGTTGTGGCGAGGCGGCTAGTCGCACCGAGGCTTTTGCGCAAATTGCTCACAAATCTCCTGATGGAGTAATTCTTGATCTAAACCTGCCAGATGGATCTGGCCTTGATATCGTGCAATGGATCCGAAAGCACTCCCAAGAAATGGCGATCGTCATACTCACGATGAGCGATGAAGAGAGTCATCTACTCGCTGCGATGCGAGCGGGAGCAAGCGCCTTTGTGAAGAAGAGCGCACCGCTCGAGGATGTTGTATCGTCTTTAAGAAGTGCGCTGCGGCAACCAAAGAACTTCACCGCAGCAGATCTGACCAACGCGCTCAAGAAAATTGAGGCAACTGATCTTCTAACACCACGAGAATTAATGGTTCTTCACGCGCTCTCACTGCCTGGCACAAATAGTCAATTGGCAAAATCGCTTTTTATTTCAGAGGCGACTTTCAAGACACATTTGACGGCGATCTATCGCAAATTTGGAGTTAGTAATCGATTTGGTGCGGTAACAAAAGGTCGGAGCATTAATTTATTTTGAGTAGTTCCCTAAAATTTGTAGCCCAGATATCCCAGCGCCAATTCGAATTTATCCATTCCCGCCCGCGCTGACCCATTTCTTTAGCCATCGTTGGATCATCAAATAAAAATTTAACGGCNCTAGCTATGGCAGCAGGATCTCTTCCGTCAACTGTAATTCCAGTCTCCCCCTCCAACACGGCATCGGGTGCCCCACCAGATTTGCCGGCAATAACAGGTAAGCCACAAGCGCTAGCCTCAAGATAAACAATTCCCAGACCCTCAACTTCTAACCCAGCAAGTCGAGAGCGAGATGGCATAGCGAAGATATCTCCAACAGAAATGTATCGCGGCAGATCTGCATATTGGATTCGACCAATAAAAGTTACTGAATCTTGTACTGAAAATTTCTCGACTAAACCTTCTAAGTGTTTTTGATGAGGCCCCGTGCCTATCAGCAAGACATGCGCATCAGAATGGTGTTGCAAAATTTCAGGTAGCGCTGTGATCAATGAATCTTGGCCTTTACGATGAACCAAGCGACCAACGCTCACAATCACTTTTTTATCTGAAAGACCCAGAGATTCTCGCAGTTCGTCAGCCGATGAATGGGGCGCGAAATGTGCGGTATCAATTCCTGGAGCGATCTTCACCATTGCAGATACTGTATTTACCGATAGCGACTTAGCAATTTCCGTGCGAGTAAAATCTCCCAGGTAAGTAAGGTGATCAACGTGGTTTCCGATGTAACGCATCGCCCATTTGAATGGCCAGAGTTTGGCCCACCAGACTTCGTGCCCGTGCGTTAGCGAAACTATTTTTTGCGCGCCTGCTTTGCGTAGCCCTCGCGCCATAACCGCTAGTGGCGCAGCGGCTCCGAAAAATACGACTTCAATTCCTTCATTGGCGATCAAACGTTTTACAGCACGAATCACTCTTGGCGTCGGGAGCAGAACCTTAGATTTATCCCGAAAAACTTTTACGCCAAATTGATCTAGCCAGTTCTGGTCATAAGCCTTGGTATTGCCTTGCTGTGATGTATAGACGGTTACCGAATCTGGAGGCAATCGCTCAATAAGTCCAATGATAAAAGTTTCAATTCCGCCGGCGCGTGGACCAAAGTCATTTGTAATGCAAATAATTTTTTCGGTCATTTAATCAATCAAGCTAGAGGCGACGCGCGCCGACATAAGGTTTGCGTCCAAGATTGGAAGCGCTGGCAACCTTAACTCGTGATCCAGATCGAGGCGCATGAACCATCTTGCCACCGCCTAGATAAATTCCAACGTGCGAAATTGGCCGACCAAAGAAGACCAAATCACCCGGCTTTAACTCACTGCGCTTTACCGACTTTCCATAACTGTATTGGGCGCGCGATGAGTGCGGTAGTGAGACGCCTGCGTTTTGAAATGCTCGCATAGTCAAACCAGAACAATCCCAAGTTGTCATTCCAGCTGCACCGAAAACGTACTTGTCGCCAATTTGCTTCAGCGCATATTGCAGAGCTTTACCAGAACGACCTGAAACACCCGACAGCGCTTTTGCTGCAGCCAAAGATAATTTTTGATCGGCATCTTCTTCTTGTTCTGCAAGGCGAGCTAAACGCTCTCGATCCTCCTTCTTAAGTTTGGATAAGAGCGACTCCGCTTCAGCCAACTTTGCGGTCGCTCTTGCGCTCTGGGCTGCTAATTTCTTTTGCGCTGCCTGCACAAGCGCTAACTTGTCGTTAACTGTTAGTGAAGTAGCGGTAAGGCGTTGCTTTGCAGCCTGGTATTTGCGCAGTTCAACTGACTTTTTTCGAGTTATCGCTTCTAAGGAACCGGCGGCAGAGAGATAAAGTGCAGGGTTGGATGAGAAGAGTAATTCCAAACTCTGGCTTAGCCCACCTGATTTGTATTGTTCTACCGCAATTGCGCTCAACGATTTAGAGAGAGCGCTAACGCTCTGACTCTGTACTTCTTTCTTAGCTTGAATTCCGGCGAGAGTGCGGTTTAGCGTTGCCAGCCTAACCTTCGCTTCTTGCGCGCCTTCTGCGGCGGTGGTTGCCTCTTCTTCAAGTTGGCGAACTCGAGCTTGCACTTCTGCCAAAGTTTGGGCGGCCTGCGCTGTTGGCGCGACAAAAATTGGAGCTGCGATCGCGAAAATTGCAACTACGACAGCAGCGACTGATCGCAGTCGAAACCCTTGGCCGATGGTTAACATAAGAGTTAAAGGCTAACGGGGGCGCTCGTGCAATCTCAACTTGAGATACGCGTGGCTAGTCTGTGAATTTAAATAAATCTGGGGATATCACGCTGAATTAAAGCGTAATGGGCGTACTAGTCCTCGTGATGAAAGCAAATCTATGGCATCGGCGGTTGAGTCGGGAATTTCATGGAGCGCTTCGTTCGACTCCTTCTTTGTAATGAAATAAGTCAGAATGCAATCATTGCATCCAATATCTCGTACAGCACAGGTATCACAGGAAATGATCATGCAAAAAATATATCCGCCTCCACTGACATCACATCTTTGCGCGGTAGCCTTTTGAGATGGCGGTATTTGCTTCTTTAGTCGTTGGTGCCGATGGATCCACCACTAAAGATGGAAACTCCCGAGGCATCGCAAGCGGAATAGACCGAAGCACCTTTTTGACCCGTCGGCGCAGCGCAGACTTTCTCTTAATTGGGGGCCAAACTGCTCGCACCGAGCCATACCACCGCACACCTGTACCTGTCGTAGTCGCATCTCGTTCAATGATCAACGCCTTGGCCGATAACCGGCTGGCACACTGGTGGAACCTCTCCCCGACAGCGGCACTAGCTAAAGGAATCAAAAAATTTGGTGAGAATGTTCTGGTCGAATCTGGTCCATCGATTATCGACGAGCTTCTGATAAACAAAGCACTGGATGGGATCTACTTAAGCATTACAGAAGTAATAGGCGGTGAGAACCCAATAGATGTTTCATCGCTTTTAGCGAAGTTTATTGAAGTCAATCATCAGGAAATTGAAGGAACTCAATTTATCGAAGCTAAAACGCGGAGATAAGTGCAACGCCTGCGACTGCAGTGAATATGCCGATGTATTGAACGTGATGTAACCTCTCGTTTAAAAATTTGAAAGCCAAGACTGCAGTAAAGATTGGGTATAAAGAGCCAAGCACCATCGCAAGAGTTAAACTTCCCTGAGTCGTGGCAAACCCCAACAAGATATTTGCCAAGGCATCTGCACAGCCAATAAAAATTAGAATCGGCGCAACCTTAAAGTTCAAGCCACCTATGGTGCGATATTTCAAAAGTATTCCTAATGAAATAAACAAAGTTGTTGCGCGCATCATTACCATTGTCATCAGCACGCTACCTTGCGACCCGATAGCCATTCCAACTAAAGCAACGCCAAATCCAGCAGCTGCGCCAAGTGCGAGAATAAGCGGTTTGATCGGTAGGCCTTGTGAAAGTTCTGGGCCGCTAGCTAAGAAGGCTCCAACAATTGCTAACGCTGCGCCAATTGAAAGAATAATCGATAGACGATCTCCCTTGATAAAGAAAGCGTAAGCCACGGGGATNAGTGCAGATAATGCNCTAATNGGAGCGACAACTCCCATGCGTCCAGTAGAGAGTCCGGCATATAAACAAATGAGACCAAGGTAACCAAATACGCCGGCGAACGCGCCAGGAAGAAAATATCCATTTTCTCCAAAAGCGTTAGCAGAAAATTCTCCAGCGAATAAAGCGAGAATAACTCCAAAGACCAGACCGATCGCTTGCGTCACACCTAGAACGGCAATCGCCGGATATTTCTTACTTAACTTCCCACCGTGATAATCCGCGGTTCCCCACAAAAGGCTAGAAAACAACGCTAGTAAGGTGGCCATAGCGAGCAAGGCTACACAGTCTTGCGCCCCGCCTCCCACTTATCTTGGATCGCCATCTTTAGAATTAAGCAGTGGATGTAGCCCAGTTTAATCGCATGGTCGATCACCTCCGATCAGTAACTCCACGATCTGAAATTATTTTGGAAGAAGTTCCCGCTCCCCAAAAATTAGCTACATACTCCTTCGCTTTTACTGCAGATGTTTCCAATGGGTTACTTGGCGACGCCGAAGACGAGATCGCATCAGGTCGCTTTGTGCTTTTACATGAACCAGGCGGGCAAGATACCTGGGAAGGTGAATTCCGCTGTGTCACATTCTTGAGTGCAGATGTTGATGAAGCGATGCAGGATGACCCACTTTTGCCAGAAGTCGGATGGACCTGGCTCCTTGATTCACTTTCTGCAGCAGGCTGTGAATTTAACGCACCGAGCGGAACGGTAACTCGAGTTTCTAGCGCTTCATTTGGAAAACTATCGCCACGCAATGATGAATCAGAGATTGAAATTCGGGCATCCTGGAGCCCGATAATCAAAGATGCTAACGAGATGATGTCTCACGTTTTAGCTTGGTGCAATCTGCTTGGTGAGGTTGCCGGTCTGCCTCCTGTGGTTGAGGGCGTTGCCCCGATTTCTGCAGCACGCCGCAAGGCTTAGCCGCGCGCTAAAAATTCTGCAATATGGATAACGTCAAAGAAGATTCCGCCGAAAACGAACCGGTAATCACCGCAATTCCGCTATTGGCTCCTGCCGATGGTGTTCCAAAAATTGTTGCGGATGAAGCATCATTTGAAAGTGCACTCCGTGATTTAGCAAAAGGTTCTGGCCCCTTTGCCGTTGATGCAGAAAGAGCATCCGGCTTCAAATTTAGCGCACGTGCATATCTCATTCAGATTAAACGCAATGGTGGTGGTTTGCATCTAATTGATCCGATCCCCTTTGGGCCAAAGCACCGTTTATTCATTGAGTTAAATGAACTCTTGCAGAGTGATGAAGTAATTCTGCACGCCAGCACGCAGGATCTTCCATGTCTGCGCGAGTTGGGAATTAATCCCAAAAAATTATTTGATACCGAACTCGGTGGCCGTATCGCCGGACTGCCAAGAGTTGGGCTGGGACCACTTCTTGAATCACTTATGGAGGTCTCACTAGCCAAGGAACACTCGGCGGCTGATTGGTCACAAAGACCATTGCCACAAGAATGGCTAAATTACGCCGCACTTGATGTGGAGTTATTGGTTGAACTACGTGAAAAAGTTTATGGACTTTTGGCGAGCGCCAATAAATTGAAGTGGGCGAACGAAGAATTTCAAGCAATTCTTGATGCTCCCCCACCACCGCCTCGCGTTGATCCTTGGCGCAGAACTTCGGGAATGCATAAAATTAAGAAACGAAATCAGTTAGCGGTAGTCCGCGCACTTTGGACTGTTCGAAATGAAATCGCTCAGGAGGCCGATATCTCGCAAGGGCGCCTTCTCTCCG
>B570J14230_10000954_pt1 | contig 11737 bp, 17 predicted proteins | sample LakMenepilimnion_3_FD_14230 | JGI IMG/M metagenome (IMG submission 14230) | reverse complement strand
CACATCCTTGCCGCTCATCATGTTCTTGACAGTGATGAACTTGGGAGCATACTCAATGCGAAACATATCGTCAAAGTAACCAGCGCCACGGAGAGCATTGACTTCACGATCCATTGCAGCATTGTCCTTGCGGTCAAAGTCATATGCGTTGACAAAGCGTTCACCGCTCTTGCAGCGACGATCAAAGCGATAAATCTTAACAGTGTAGACCATTTTGTATCTCCGTTTTCTCAGCTTATAATTAACTATACACCCGTTTTATGGGCATGTCAACCGAAAAGATTAGAATACTTCTGCATCCCGAAAGTTTTCTGAAATATCCTTGAAAATAGATAGACGTTCATCTACCGTCAGGTCCTTAATTTCAGAACCAAGTACTTCGTCAATGCCGCGCATAACCCGCATCATAACATCGTCAATGTGTTCACCGTTAGAAAGAAAACCCTTGTTCATATTCAATCTCCGTTTTTCAGCTTATAATTTACTATAGCAAAATGGGTAACTAATGTCAACCACTTTTATCCAAATTCTGCAAAAAAGTTAGGACTTCTTCCTCGCTATCATAGATACCGTGATGGCTGATAGGGTTAGATAATGCTACGTGTATCTGATTACCAAATTTGCGGATGATGCCGAACCCAGGATAGCGCCCAGAACCAGGCGCACGATTGTTCCATCGGGTACGGTTAGAATGGGTCCATGGGAACGGTTGGCAGTCGTAATCAACTCCCAACAGTTCAGCGCACTTATGATAAAAATCTTCTGAATTCATAGATTAACAATACACTAGTTTGGGTATGTTGTCAACCTAATCCTGTCTATTATATTAGTTTTTTCTTGGTCATTCATATTTGACCAACTTGCTATTTCATCAATGGTTCTCCCGCACCCTATACAAGTGCGGGAGTTATCTAGCTTACATAGTTTAATGCAAGGTGATTTTACCACTTTATCAGATATCCGTTAGTATCCGGAAATCTAATATTAAGAAGAACGATTTCTTTGGTTATGGCTTCTTCGGACCAATCTTTGAAACGATATGCAATTTTGAATTTACCGTTGTGATAAATGTTTACTACATCTTTACTAGATCCGGGAGACGCCTGCTTCGTTACTGTACGATATGAATTCATGACATTACCTCCCCCAATATAGTAGTATTTATTACGCTAAATCAAAAATGTAAATCCAATAATTATGCCCAACGATACAGTAACAACTGCTGCTACCATCGCATTAAATACGTCATCCTTAGTAGCAGGTTGGTTCCAATAAGATTTTTTCTTATCAGTCACGCTTATTGATAACCTCGTCAACCAAACCATAAATACGTGCTTCTTCTGCACTCATAAAATAGTCTCGTTCCATATCAGAGGCAAGTTGCTCATAAGTCTTGCCACCGCTGTTATGACGAACATAGATTTCAGTCAATGACTTCTTCATTGCAAGAATTTCTTTAACCTGAATTTCCATGTCAGTCGCTTGACCACGGGCGCCGCCCGATGGCTGGTGAATCATGTGTCGTGCATGCGGAAGCATCTTACGCTTGCCCGGTGCACCTGCTTGAGCAAGTAATGAACCCATTGAGCANGCCTGACCCATTACAATCGTNGTAATGTCTGGCTTNATAAACTGCATAGTATCATAGATTGCCATACCAGCAGTNACNCTACCNCCGGGGGAGTTCACATAGAGTGAAATGTCAGCATTAGGATTCTCAGACTCAAGATAAAGCAANTGTGCTACAATAAGATTTGCCATTTGGTCATGTACTTCGCCCTCAAGCAGAATAACACGATCTCTAAGCAAGCGTGAATAGATATCGTAAGAACGTTCGCCTTTAGCGGTTTGTTCGAGTACCATTGGAACTAGTGTCATTAATNATCCTTTGTGTTGTTAAGAATATCACTCTACAACACTTTTCAGATTATTACAACTATAATGGTTACCTTTTCTTNCGGCCAACGTTACCCATGCCACTAGGAGTTTTGTCAGTCGCGGTATCTCTATTTTTTCCTAATGCAATATCGCCAGCTTTTTTGGCAAAATCCTTATCGTCTATTCCTTGTGTGGAGCGGCCCGTTTCATCAGGCAATGCTAAATTAGTTTTAGCCTCAGTTTTAGCAAGCTTGAACGAGAACCCGCCCTTTGAAGGATCCGTTGCACCAGCTTTAGATTCTAATGTAATTTTGCCCTCAAGCTTTGCTGGCCACTGGGTAGAAAATCTTAGGGTTTTTGATTTACCCTCGTAATTTGCATATTGCTGAACAAAGTTCATATCTAAAATTGCCAACACCACATCTTGGAAGTTTGGTAATGCGTTTCCTTCGTTTACGGCTAGCATTACTGCTTGTTTAGCAATGTATGATAGTTTGCCCCCATCACTTGATTTATTGGGATCGCCACCGAAATCATTCCAAAGATCACTATATTCTGTTAATTGTAAATTTTTACCATCTTTAAATGCTTTTACACTAGCATCAACTTTGCCTGAAACCTCAGCCACGTTCCACGGTAAGAAACTATCAAACTTTTTAGGGAGTTTATCCGGTGCATATTCATGTATCAAGTTCATGGTAGCAAAAATTTGCGATGTAGTTTTTGGTGTAGGGAGATCTGCTGCGCCATTACATAAATCAATGAATCCAACAACCCCTGCATAGTCAGGATTGTCTCTAATTTCATCAGAAATCTTAAGACTACTCAAGCTTGGGGCTGCGCCGCCGCCTTTGCCCTTACTTGAAATGTTAACCGCGTGTTGTGTTTTATTATTCTTAATCATTGCAAAACTATCTGCAAGTGGAACATTAGCCTTTCCTGGGAAGAACAGTGTAAGATCGGAAACAGAGCCGCCTAACCAATCTTCAAAGCTATCTTTTTTAGGAAAATCTGATGTGCCGACCACTAAAGCAAGAACTCCTAAATATTCACCTGCATAGTCAATAATACTGTCACGGACTTTAGTAGGTACTTCTTTAGGAATAACTGGGTCAGCGCCCTGCATAATAGTTTTAGCCATTTCAACAACGACTCTACCATAATCAGTAGAATTCAATACTTCATTGTTAATGATAGCATCACCTAATTTACTTGCAGGAATATCTCTGTCCGTAATACCAATTTGAGAAGGTTTTAGAAGTGCAGTTTCTTTTCCGGTATCTTCACCCTCTTCTCCCTTACTAGCTTGACCTCCCAGTTCGGATGTCTTCAATAGCTTACTTAAAGGAAGTTCTTCTCCCGTACCTAATCTTAACTTAAGACTTCCGGAAAACTTTCCGGTATCATATAGCTCTTGAAATCTGTCGGCTTCCTCAGGGTCAGCGACTACCGGTTCCTGATTAATGTTATAAAAAGGTTCGCCGGTACGAATCATATCAATGAACTTTTTAAATCTCTGAGGATACTTTTTAATAGTTCCTGGATCTAAAGTTCGTGCTTCTTCAATATAGGTAAGTGTGTCAATAAGGTCTCTCATGTATGTATTTATTCTATTGAGTTTGGAACAAGTCATAAATAATAGTAGAAAACAAGATAATAGGAGAAATATAATGTTAAGTAAGTTTATCGATGCACTTAAAACTTTTTTCAGTGCTAAACCAGTAAGTTTGCAATTTGAAGAAATGCTTCTTCAAGAAGCTGTGCAGAAAATTAAGGATGAGGATGCTGCTAGAGAAAAGCTTGCCGCAGTAGAAGCTAAAGCTACTGTAGCTAAGGTTGAAGTTGTAGCTAAGACGGCAGCACCTAAGGTCAAGGCACCCAAGAAGCCTGCTGCTAAAAAGCCAGCAGCTAAGAAAAAGCCAACTATGAAAATCGTTAAGTAACATTTATGCAAGAAATCGGCTTTGATATTATAAGCGATTTAAATCTACAACCCAACGATAGTTTTAACTGGCAAAACAAGGCTACTAGTCTGTATTGCATCGTAGCCGGGAACGTTAGCAGTAATCTGCGGACAGTGATACAAGTATTGCTTCACTTGTCTACATTATATCATGGTGTATTTTTTGTTCCCGGCAAGCTAGAATACGAAACATCCGATTCGATGGATACCCGAACTAGAGAGTTACTTGCAATAGGCGATGGTTTGGACAACGTACTCGTTCTGCATCACAATGTTATAGTTGTTGACGGAGTGGGATTATTAGGATCCAACGGTTGGGGAAACATCGAAAATATACTGGATGCTAAAAACATAGAGATGACTGCTGCAAAGTATGAAGATTTTACATATCTACTGCGGTCATTGGGTAAACTACAAAAACACTTAGATGTTAAGAAAATTGTTGTTATTACCAGCGCGGTACCCAAAGAAGAATTATATTTCGGAGAGATACCGGATAACGTAGTAGACCAAATGCCTCTATGTAATATCTTAGAAGATGATACCGAAAAGAAAGTTTCTCATTGGGTATTTGGTACCTACGACAAACCAGTTGATTTACATATTGATAATATCAATTACATTAGTAACGCAAAAAATCAATATGGTCCATACCACGCAAAGCGTTTAACAGTATCAATTTAAATCTGATTCAACCTTAACTTGCAGCGGATAGCCTTGGGCACGAGCGTCAAGCGTAACTTCAATGCCCTTCTGTTCAGCAATTTCATAAGGAAGGATAGCAACAACAGCACTTCCCTTTTCATGAATATCAACGGTAATTTGAGTTGCAGTTTCCTGAGTATAATTGAAATAGTCAATCAGTGACCCAATTACAAATTCCATTGATGTGCGTTCATCGTTCAGATAGATAATCTTGAACAGGGGAGGTTCGGTCAATCCTAAGTTAGGTTTAATCTTTGTATTGACTTCTGCATTTGACATTCTTAATATCCTTTTAAGGGTGATTGCGGGCATGATTACCCGCAATCATTAATTTATTTATATCACTTAGTATAGGTAATTGCAACCGTTTTGGGCTTTTGTTCCTCAGGAACTTGGCGCTCCAATTCAATTGTGAGAATACCATTCTCAGCCTTTGCACTAATTACCTCAACATAGTCAGCAAGTGTGAACACTCGATCAAAGTTGCGGGCACTGATGCCGCGATGCACATACTCTACATCTTTTTCTAACTCATCAAGGCTTACTGTTTGTTCGCCTTTGATAGTGAGAACATTCTTTTCTAGTGTGATTTTGACATCACCTTCTCGGAATCCCGCCACAGCAAGTTCAATTGCAAATGCATCTTCACTGTGCTTAACGATATTGTATGGGGGATAGTTGGTATTTGTTTGTTGTGCATTGACTCGCATAAGCTCATCTAAAATGCTATCAAATCCGATACCGAACTTGTGAATTGACGGAATGTCAAGGGAACGAAGGGTTAATTCTCTAGTCATGTTTTTATCTCCTTTATAAGCAAGACTAATGTTGTAGACCTATAAAAGCATCTACAACATTATTTATTATACATTGTTGCGTAAAAAAGTAAAGTATTATGGTTAAATTAGTGCTTTAGGATTGACTATTAATTCGTCGGTGATTGTTAGTGCTTCTATACCGCTGTCAACATACTTTTTAATATGAAACATGTGGGGCATTAGTACACGTTCAATTTCAGTGTGAAGCCCTCTTGCGCCCGTCTTTAAATCAATGCAGTTTTGTGCAATAGTGCGCAATGCTCCTTCAGTAAAACTAAGCTTAATCCCATCAATAGAAAATAGATACTGATACTGTTCAATGAAACTGTTCTTGATACCCGTTAAAACTGAAACTAGCTGCTCTAACGTCAATTCGTTTAACGATATAGTAGTAGTAAATCTTCCGATAAACTCAGGAATCATTCCAAATCTAGTTAAATCTTCTGGTGATAGCTTTTCTAGACCTAGAATATCGTTCTTGTCCTTTACTATAGCACCGAAACCAATTGTGCTTTGGTTTAACCTAGTGTCAACTATCTTCTCTAAGCCAACGAATGCTCCACCTGCAATAAAGAGAATATTCTTAGTATCAACTTCAATTGTATCGCCCTGAGGATGCTTTCTTTTACCAGCAACGCTCACTCTGCATTTGGTCCCTTCAACAAGCTTAAGTAACGCTTGTTGTACACCTTCACCTGAAACATCACGAGTGATGCTAGATGATTCGCTTTTTCTTGAAATCTTGTCAATCTCATCAATGAACACAATGCCGCGTTCGGCTTTACTAACGTCACCGTCAGCAAGACTCAACAGCATAGAAATCATAGATTCAACATCTTCACCCACATAACCTGCTTCGGTGAGGTTAGTAGCATCTGCGACTACAAACGGTACATTAAGGTACTTTGCTACTGATTTAGCAAGTAAGGTCTTACCTGATCCAGTTGGACCAATGAGCAACACGTTACCCTTTTGTATTTCTAAATCTTTGCTAGGGTGATTAATACGCTTGTAGTGATTTGATATTGCAACACTTAATACCTTCTTTGCATCATCTTGCCCAATTACTAGATTGTCTAGGTGTGCCTTGATACTATATGGATCAACAATAGCTTCTTCTTGCTTCTTATTGTTTTTTGGTGACCCGTCTTCCACAATTAATTGGTTGCATAAATCAATACACTTGCTACAAATAGCAACGTCTTCACCTACTATTAATTTTGTAACTTCGTCTTTGTGATTGCCACAAAATGAGCAATGTTGTAATTTTTTTTCTACCATATCGCTTTCTTTTATAAGCTAGAAGTTTTATTTAGATAATCTTCAATTTGTGCTTTTTCTTTCTCCGAAAGAAGTTCCAAATCATACTCACCTGTTTCAATTTTAGATATAAGATGTCTAACATATTCTTCATTGTACAAGTAAACATCTGATTGCTCTTTGTTAATCTCTATCCACTTGTCGCCGCCGAACTTATATACCCTATTAGGAAGCATGTCTACTCTAACGAAGATATTTCCCTTTTGAGCAAATTTAGGGAACTGTGTTCCAAAGCTTGCATTTCCGTCATTTGATTGATTCGGAGTAGCCATTAGTTCAGGATGTAGTTCCAAAAATACTTTTTTGCTCATTGATTTATCATGGTATTGAACATAACCACCAGCAGTTTCTGGATAAGTAACACCTTCAGTCTGAATAATTACTTCTTTAGTGGGTTCGACTTGCTGAACGGGTTCTTCAATCGTTTCCAAATCATCAGGAATAGGTTCTGATTGTAGTGGTTCTCCCACTCCGTTATTGAGTTCAGCAACATCATCATGTGGTAGTTCGGTAATTGATTCATCTTTATTATCCTCTACACTAGTAGTTACTGCATTTCTTGTTTCTTCTTGGTCCACGCTGTCCCCTGACGGAACTGCATCGGAAGTAGGTGTTTTAGGTACATCTTCTCGTACCACAACATCTGTTGGAATATCATTTGGTTGAATAGGTTCTGAAACATTTGTTTTCTCCTCTGGAAACGTTTCTTCGTCTTCTTTCTTTCGATTTCGTAAATCATCATCTAACCACCGGTAGCTGCTCTGTGCTGCTAATACAAGCATAAGTGCTAGTGGGTCAAATACAAACACAATGAGAATGATTACCCACCGAACAGCACGTTCTAATAGATTCGTATCAGGGTTATCACCGTATATCAATGCAGCAATGTATTTGATAGGGCCGACTTCTGCTTCAATCTTACGTATCTCTGCACGAATAGGCGCAACTTCTTCATTAAGTTTGGCGATTGACTCTTGTTCTGCTGCAATTTCGTTTTGGAGTCTATTGCGTTCTGCTCTTTGCTGTCTACGAACTTGAACAGCACGGTTGGCTCCTTTATCATCATCAGTACGACCTAATAGTTGGTCAACCTGACTATTCATTTGCTCAAGAGCCTTTTGGCTCATGGCAATGTTTTCGCGGGCAATCTTAATCTTTTCGTCAACTAGTTCAACTTTAGCACTAGTATCGCCGCTAACAAGTGTTTGGTCACTGTGAGCCTTAGATAGGAATCCAAAGATACCCATGCTAGTCAAGAATGCAAGAGCAATGACCGCAGGAATTAGATAGAGTTTAAGGTTCCACTTAGCCCTATTCCAATATTTATGTAGCCATAATGTGGTTACTACCTTAGCAACTTCTAGTGAGCCTCCCATAATAATGATTGGGATAACAGCAGCCGCAAAGATTGCAGTCAATCCTAGGATAGAATACCAGGCAGCAATAGCACTAAGCGTAAGTGCTACAATGAGAGTTAGAGTCGGAAAACTAAATATTTTTCTAAAGGTCATTAAGTATTTAGTCGTGTAAGCCAAATAGATGTCCGAATGTTTTATCAAATTCATCCGCTGTCATTAGTAGTTTGCGAGGAATCCCCGGACCCTGATAGATATGATACGTAACCCAAGGACCGTCATCCCTTCGCTTTACTTGAACAACTTCAATTCTATCGCCGTCTTCAAAGATATGGATTTTGCCTAGTAGCTTTTCAGCCCATTCAGCAGTATCTTTTACTGGATCATAATCGTCAAACTCATCAATCTCATCCATGTTACTCACCTAACTCGTAATTAGTTTCATATCCACCTTTGAGATCCTGCCACCAATCATCTTCTGGCTCATAATCATAGTCAGCAAAGAAATCATAAAAAAGGTCAGACTCCTCATCAGTAGGCTCTTCTCCGATAACTTCAACGTCCCAACCTTCGGTGTTGTGACTTACAATCTCTTTGAATCTGTTTAATGATCCAAAAGTATTGATGATATCCTCATCAGGAATATCGTATTTAAATTTACGAGTTACTTTATGTTCTTCATTTTTAATGACTTTCATTATTCTTCTCCTAAATAAAATTGTTTCATACGAATTTCAGTAAGCGTAGGATCCTTCAATGCACAATCATGACATATTTCTTCGTGATTGAGTCCATACGGACGGCAATCGTCAATGATGCCGCACTGTTCGCAACGCTGTGGAATTTCTTCAATAATGATTTCAAAGTGTGACATTTATTCTTCCCAAATATAAGGGCCTTTTTTAGGCACTGCAAAATTCAAATAAGTTTGAATTCTTTCAAGATCATTCTTATTCTTTAGACTGATTAACTCGTTTGCAAAATGCAGTTCAACTCCCCGATCTAATGCTAGCTCTAGTAGTTCATTGCGGCGTTCTGCGTCATCAGTTAAGCAATACATACTGCAAAGAACAATGCCGTCTGGACGTTCTTTAATGTAATACTCTAGACCAGGTTGCCAATCTAGATGCTCATTTTCAAATTCGTAGCTAGTATAATTAATTTTGTTTTTAACACAATAAGGTTCAATAATAGCACGTTGCATCGGCAAAGGAATATCTTTGCTAAACTTGCTATTCCAACCTGCGTAGGTAATAAAGCTTTTACCGGTATAGTCCATAACTTCTGCAATTTCATAATCTCCGGGCAATCGCATGAAGCCGCCAGGAAGTCTGCGGCCCCATTCTTCACCTTCAATTAGAATACGCATGTCCATACTGACACGAGTATAACCTTCTTCATTGTTGACGTTGCCGTGAATTTGTTCCTGAAAGAACAGATGACTTTGACCAGGATTTAGTGTTACTGGCCATGCATGTTTCAAGCTTTCTTCTTCAAGCTTTTCTAGACTCCACTTTTCTGCTAAGACCTTTTTAGTGATTTCTCTGCTAATATCAAGGTCCAACATCCACATTGTGTTAGTCTTCTCTGCTTTAGTAAAGGGAGTCCAAATAGTTCTACAGCCGCGACCATTACCTACAAAGATACCTTGATGGAAAGCAAGTCTACGCCCAACCGTTGCTTGATTGGGGATAACAACTCGTAATGTACCCTGACGTTGAATCAGATATCGCTTGTTGCTAATACGCTGCGGAACAATGCTTGCCGCAAATTCATCAAAGCGTTCCATAAAATCTTTGCGGCTACATGCATTCTGCACATGCTGTCCTACCCTAACTACTTCGGCTGGGGACAACACCTCATGCAAGGTTTCAAGTTCTGTAACCTGAGGAGCAATTTCTTGAATAACAGACAAGGCCCATGCGGGCCAATTGTACTTTTCTAGATCGTAATCTATTTTTTTATTATTCCACTCAACTTCTAACTCATTCATTTCTTAAACCTTTCATTATACTCAAGGTGATTCAATACTCCGCGATACAAAAAGTACATCAATGCACCCAAAACTGCAAAGAATATTATCGCCGGGTAGTGTGCAATAGTATACAATGCAGCAAACAGCCCGAAAAATACAGCTAAGGTAATCAGTATTGCTTTATATTTAATGTTCATGCTTTATCATCCCTAAATCTAACGAAGCGCGGGAAGCGCAACGAATATGTACCATCTTGGTTCTGCGTAATAGCATCAGCCATAATCTCAACAGTGCGACCAAAGATCAAGTTGCGGTCTTCCCACAGACTGTCACGCTCTGCGTCACTGAATCCACTACCAGCATTGACTGTAATTTCCTTACCATCATCAACACCATTGCAGACCAACGCACCCAAACGGTTCTTGTTACGACCGGTACCTTCTTCAAGACCAATCACTTCAAGGTCAACCGTGATAGTAGGCTTCCACTTCATCCAGTCAGTACTACGCTTACAAATGTAAGGTGCATCAAGGTTCTTAATCATGATGCCCTCAAATCCAGCGGCAACCATATCCTTAGCGTAACGGTCAATCTGACTCTTACCTTCGTGAGTATCGAGGTCTACTTGCAAGTGAGGAAGCAGCTCCATATTAGGCATCTTGTCAAATGCAGGCTGCATAGCTTCAAGCAAAGCAATACGCTTGCTTAACTGTGTATTCCAATGACCACGTTTAAAATCAGTAATAGGAATGATATCAAACACGTGGAAGACGCTATCTTCGGCTGATACATTTTCTTTGCGACGGGCCTGACGCATCAGTTCTTGGAAGCTATTACCTACTACTTCACCATCAAGCATGAAGCCCTGCTTGAGAAGACCAGTAGACAGGCCATTGACCTTGCCAGCCGCCGCAATGATTTCGTTGATATTAATCTCAACCTGCTTTTCAATGTGGTCGAAGTTCTCAAACACCTTACCATTGCGGCTATAGCACACAATATCGGCAACTCTGTTAGGGCGGTAAAGATGCGGAGCATACGGAATAACCATCATCAATACACGAACGCCATCAAGCTTAGGCTCAAGACGCTTAGTACCCTTCATTTCAGGGCGTCCCTCGCTGTTAGTAGCAAGCTGACAAGTGAAGATGGGAATCTCGTAATCTGTACCCTTGCAAATCTTGTTCACTGTAGTAGAACTAATGCCACTACGCATATCACGACGAAGGATAGGAGCTAGGAATAAGTTCCATTCTTCACTATCAAATCGTTCACTCATTTCGCTGATAGCGTCACGAGCATCATGACCCGTAAGTTCTCGGCGCCAAAGACTGTTTAGTAGTTCAAAGAACTCATCATACGGATTTTCGGCGTCAATGATTCCGATACTCTCGGGAATCTGCTTGACACCGAATGTGACATATGGATTGTAGCAGAACTTAAGACCCTGCAAAAAATTGATAGACACTGTATTGCCGAGGTTAGCAGCAGTTAGTGCTTGTCTGACAACATCTTCCTTATGCAGGCGTCCGTTGTCTTCGTTTAGTTGTGTTATAAAACTTGCGCTCATAGTCTTGTTATACTACATTAAAGTGTGAATGTCAATCAAAAAGGAACATCAACCGGTCATAGAGGAAGCTTTAGTTTGCGGCGGTCAAACTTATTACAGGAATCACAGTATCGTTCCTGTGCGTGATAATAGGATTCTTTATATGCCTTGCCC
>B570J14230_10000951_pt1 | contig 11747 bp, 6 predicted proteins | sample LakMenepilimnion_3_FD_14230 | JGI IMG/M metagenome (IMG submission 14230) | reverse complement strand
CATTGTTTTTAGGGTGCTATTTATAACATTAGGTGTGGCGCTTGTAGCACAATTTTCATGGGTATTATATATTTTCGGAGTGTTTTTATTGTATACGGGATATAAAATGTTCGTGGCAGATGAGGATAGTGCATTTGATCCACATGAATCAAAAATTTATAAATTTTTGAAAAGCTTTTTACCGCTAACACCCTCTGATGGAGATGGTAAGTTTATGATTCGTCAAAATGGGAAACCAGTGTATACCACTTTATTTGTGGTGGTTATTTTACTAGCGGCTATTGACATTGTATTTGCGCTGGATTCTATTCCAGCAGTCATGGGAATTTCAATGAATAGTTTAGTCATCTATACATCAAATATTTTTGCCATTTTAGGATTACGCTCCTTGTTCTTTTTATTGCGCGGTGCTGTTAATGAATTTGAGCATTTGCAAAAAGGGATTGCCCTTGTTTTAGTATTTATAGGCGTTAAAATGTTAGGAGAACATTATATCAATATGGTGATGGATAAAAATACACAAGTTTTATTGTCTTTATTAGTGATTTTATTTTCTATCACTGGCTCCATATTGTATTCTATCTTTTCAAATAAGCAAAAAAATCTACCTAAGGATTTAAAAGATAATTCAATTTAATCATATCATTTTAGTTGTCATATACTATTGAACATATTGCAAGCTGGCTAAATACAAATTCTGTAATTAAAACACCAGCCCATATTGCTCATTTACTTACGGACAGTCGACGATTAATTTATGCTGATACAAGTTTGTTTTTTGCAATCACTACTGAGCAAAATGATGGGCATGTATATGTTGAAGAATTAATACAACGCGGTGTATTTAATTTTGTGGTAAAAACAAATTTTGATTCCAGCGCCTTTCCCGATGCAAATTTTTTAAAAGTAAATGATGTACTTGTCGCTTTACAAGTCATTGCTAAAAATCACCGTGCCCAATTTAACTATCCGGTGATTGGAATAACAGGGAGCAATGGAAAAACAATTGTCAAGGAATGGTTAAATCAATTACTTTCCAACCGATACCAGATTATACGAAGTCCACGTAGTTATAATTCACAAATTGGGGTGCCCTTAAGTGTTTGGGAAATGAATGAAAAGCACCAGTTAGCCATTTTTGAAGCAGGTATTTCTCAAAAAGGAGAGATGGATGTATTGGCAAATATCATACAGCCCACCATTGGGATATTAACGAGTATCGGAACTGCGCACCAAGAAGGTTTTGAAACTAAATCGGAAAAAAGAAATGAAAAATGGAAATTATTTGAAAATGCACAAATAATCATAGCACCATTATCGGAATTGCCCATAAACAAAATGGATGCTTCTCCTAATGAAGGAACGCCATCTGTTATTACCTGGTGTCGCTCTGGCGCAGCCACCTTGAAAATACATAGTGAAAAAATTATACAGGGGCAAACACATTTGCAGGCAAATTACCTTGGAACAGATTTACAATTAGTGGTTCCTTTTACGGATTTGATTTCCGTCAATAATACCATTACCTGCTTACTCACGTTATTGCATTTACAAGTGCCCATGTCTGAAATACAGGAAGGGATTATTCAATTAAGGCATTTAGATATGCGTATGCAAATAAAAAAAGGCATTCACAATTGTTATATTTTAAATGATAGCTACAGTAATGATTTACATTCATTGCAATTGGCTTTAACCTATGCGACACAACAAGCGGGGGCATTACCTATTACATTAATACTCTCTGATGTAGCACAGTTTAATCAGGATGCAGTGCAATATGAGCAGTTGTTGCAACAGTTAGCTATTTTCCCAATAAAAAAACTCATTACTATTGGCCCACAATTAGCAAAGGCTTTACAACAACATAAAGATTTGCAAAACAAGGGGGTCCATGTAATTAGTTTTGACACCACCCAGCAATTCATTCATCAGATGGATATATATTCCTTTAAGGAGGAATTTATTTTGATCAAAGGCGCGCGCGTTTTTGAACTAGAAAAAATAAATGAACTATTACAGCTTCAGGCACATAAAACCATGGCGGAAATTAATTTAACCACATTGGTGGAGAATTATAAAAAAATTAAAGCGGTCATTGGACCTAAAGTTAAAATGATGGCCATGGTGAAGGCTTTTGGCTATGGGTCGGGCAGTGTTGAAGTAGCGCGCATTTTGCAATTTCACCATGTTGATTATTTATCAGTAGCCTATGCAGACGAAGGTGTCGCATTAAGGCAAGCTGGCATTCATGTGCCCATTATGGTGATGAATGTGGATGAAACTACCTTTGATACTTTGGTCAAGTATCATATGGAACCTGAAATATTTTCCTTTTCCCTATACCAACAATTTAATGATTACATAAAAAATCAAGCGATTTCAAATTTCCCGATTCATATAAAATTAAATACTGGGATGAATCGTTTGGGTTTTGATATGGATACTATTGAAAATTTATGTGGTTTATTAAAATCAAATTCGCATTTAAAAGTACAAACCATATTTAGCCATTTAAGTGGAAGTGGAAATAAAACATTAGAAAATTTCACACATCAGCAATTGGATTTATTTAATACTGCTGCAGCAAAAATTGAAACAACTTTGGGGTATACAACCCTAAAACACATTGCCAATTCGGATGCAATTTTATTAGCGCCTATTTTTCATTTAGATATGGTTCGATTAGGCATTGGATTGTATGGCACTAGCGCAGGTCCAATTGGTTTAGCCCCCGTAGTACAATTAACTACGACCATTTCACAAATACGACATTTGAAAAAAGGAGATACGGTAGGGTATAATCGAGCTGGTGTATTATTGCGAGACAGTATCATTGCAACAGTGCGACTAGGCTATGCAGATGGCTATAGTAGGCAATTGGGTTTAGGGAAGGGTGCCATGTGGGTGAATGGCTTATTGGCACCCATTGTGGGAGATATTTGTATGGATATGACAATGATTGACATTACTGATATTCCATCCGTTAGTGAAGGAGATTCGGTGCAGGTATTTGGTAAAAATTTAGACATAACGCAAGTCGCAAAATGGGCAGGAACTATTCCCTATGAAATTTTAACATCCATTGGGCAAAGAGTAAAAAGAATCTATATAGCCGACTAACTAATCAAAGTATTATCTTTGCCCATCATTTATAATTTGAAATTGATATGAACGGAAAAAAAATAGTTGCATTAGTTGCTTTGATTATTTTTATTGATCAAGCTTTAAAATTTTATATTAAATTAAATTATTTTATTGGGGAAGAGCATGCGATTATTGGAACATGGGCCAGGCTTCACTTTGTGGAGAATGAAGGAATGGCATGGGGGTTGAAGTGGGGAGGTAATATTGGAAAAATCGCATTAACTCTGTTTAGATTAGTGGCTGTTATATGGGGTGTATTTTTAATAAATGGGTTTATTGAAAAAAAATACCACAACGGATTTTTATTATGTGCGTCGCTCATTTTTGCAGGCGCCTTAGGCAACTTAATTGACAGCATTTTTTATGGTGTTATATTTGAAGCAAGTGTTCCTTATACAACGATGGTAGCAAACCTATTTCCATTGGGTGGGGGGTATGCCCCTTTACTACAAGGAAAAGTAGTGGACATGTTTTATTTCCCTATTATTCAAAATGCACATTTCCCCTCCTGGTTCCCTATTTGGGGCGGCGAGGAGTTTGAGTTTTTTAGACCAGTTTTTAATGTCGCAGATGCGGCAATTAGCACTGGCGTGATTTCATTGTTTATTTTTCAGGGGAAATTTTTTAAGGAACCAGCAGCTACGGCACCTGAAAGCCCATCTAACCCTATTTCGTAGGGGTACTTACCTTATTTTGACCAAAAAATGGTCTGGCCTTTTTTACAAGCTTATTCGTACCTTCGTGCCCTAAAAATGAGCTAGGATAAGCGTTTTATGAATAAAAAGTACACTGAATTTAATGGACTGCATCTGCCTACAATTGAGGCAGAAATTTTGGCCGCTTGGAAGGCAGAACAAGCTTTTGAGCAATCGGTCATCTTAAGGGAAGGCAAAACGCCTTTTGTTTTTTATGAGGGTCCACCGAGTGCCAACGGAATGCCAGGGATACATCATGTTATTTCAAGGACATTAAAAGATATGGTTTGTCGATATAAAACCATGCAAGGATTTCAAGTGAAGCGAAAAGGTGGGTGGGATACGCACGGGTTACCTGTGGAATTAGGTGTCGAAAAAGAATTGGGCATTACCAAAGAAGATATTGGAAAAACAATCACGGTTGAAGCGTACAATAAAAAATGTCGTGAAGCAGTATTGCGTTATAAAAAAGAATGGGATGATATCACCAACAAAATGGGTTATTGGGTTGACTTGAATAATCCATATATCACATTTGAAAATGATTATATTGAAACACTTTGGTGGATTTTAAGTACCCTATATAAAAAAGGATACCTGTATCAAAGTGTAAGTATCCAACCTTATTCACCTGCAGCAGGTACAGGATTAAGTTCACATGAATTAAATCAACCAGGTACTTATAAGGATGTAAAAGATACTTCGGTGGTTGCCATGTTTAAAGCGGTACAATCGGCCGAAAGTAAATTTTTGTTTGATGCCGCTGCCACAAATAATAAAAATCAAGAAGTGTATTACATGGCATGGACCACCACCCCATGGACATTGCCTTCTAATTTAGGTTTAACCGTTGGCCCAAATATTGATTATGCTTTAGTAGCAACTTATAATCCTTATACTGCATTACCGGTGAATGTGGTTTTAGCAAAAGCATTGATTCCAAAATATTTTAAGGAAGAAGGATTAACGATTGAAACTTTTGCCGAAGGCGATAAGATCGTTCCTTGGAAAGTGATTGCTGAATTTAAAGGGGCGAATTTAAATGGTTTGCGCTATGAGCAACTCATGCCTTTCGAAGCAAATGATCCTGCAACTTTTGAAGGCGATCCTTTTAAAATAGTGTTAGGTGATTTTGTTACGACCGAAGACGGAACTGGTATTGTACACACTTCCCCTGCATTTGGAGCGGATGACTACAAAGTGGGTCAAAAAAATAATTTAGGCATTATTACATTGGTAGATAGACAAGGAAAATTTGTTGAAGGGGTAGGTGAGTTTAGCGGCAGGTATGTAAAAAACTACAAGGATGAAAAAGATTTTCAAGATGTGAATGTAGATATCTCTGTTAAGTTGAAAAAAGAAAACAGGGCATTCAAAGTGGAGAAATATGAACACAATTATCCGCATTGCTGGAGAACAGATAAGCCAATTTTGTATTATCCATTAGATGCATGGTTTATTAAAACAACTGCAGTAAAAGATCGTTTGGTGGAATTGAATAAAACGATTAATTGGAAACCAAAGAGTACAGGAGAAGGTCGTTTTGGTAATTGGTTAGAAAATATGGTGGACTGGAATTTATCTCGAAGCAGATATTGGGGCACACCATTACCTATATGGAGAACAGAAGATGGTACGGAAGAAATTTGTATTGGATCCATACAAGAATTAACGACACTTTTTATTGCAGCAAAAGAAAAAGGCTATAACAAAGAAGTGAATTTACAAATAGTAGATGGCAAATTAGATGTGGATTTGCATAAACCATTTGTAGATCAAATTGAATTATTAAGTGCAACGGGTCAACCCATGAAAAGGGTTGCTGACTTAGTGGACGTTTGGTTTGATTCAGGTGCGATGCCTTATGCGCAATGGCATTATCCATTCGAGAATAAGGATTTAATTGACAAAGGACAAGCATTCCCTGCTGATTTTATTTGTGAAGGTGTGGATCAAACACGCGGTTGGTTTTATACATTACATACATTAGGTGTATTGTTATTTGATAGCGTTGCTTACAAAAATGTAATGAGTAATGGTTTGGTGCTAGATAAGAATGGCAACAAAATGAGCAAGCGTTTGGGCAATGTGGTGAATCCCTTTGAAACCTTACAAACCTATGGTGCAGATGCAACCAGATGGTATTTGGTCACTAACGCATCACCATGGGATAATTTAAAATTTGATTTATCCGGTATACAGGAAGTGCAAAGAAAATTCTTTGGCACCTTATACAATACCTATCAATTTTTTGTATTGTATGCAAATGTGGATGGATTTCGTTTCGAACAAGATTATATACCCGTAAACAAAAGACCAGAAATTGATCGTTGGATTATTTCTTCCTTAAATAGTTTGGTGCAAACCGTAACGATTGCAATGGACGATTTTGAACCAACCATTGCAGGTCGTGCTATAGAAACTTTTGTAGATGAACATTTGAGTAACTGGTATGTGCGTTTGTGTCGTCGTCGTTTTTGGAAAGGCACCTACACGGAGGATAAAATTTCAGCATACCAAACATTACATGAGTGTATTGAAACCATTATTCGTTTAATGGCACCCATTGCACCTTTCTTTAGTGATCAAATATTTAGAAATTTAAATAGTGTTACTGCACGACATCCACAAACATCTATTCATCATCTTGATTTCCCTAAAGCAGATACGACAAAAATTGATACCGCTTTAGAGGAGCGTATGCAAATGGCGCAAGATATTTGTTCCTTGGTATTGTCTATTCGTAAAAAGGTAAACATCAAAGTACGTCAACCGCTTCAAAAAATATTAATTCCAGTGTTAGATCCGAAAATGAAGGATGCGATTAGCCTAATGGAAGAACTTATTTTGGCAGAGGTAAACGTTAAAGAAATTAATTATATAACTGAAACGGAAGGGGTGATTAGCAAAAAGCTAAAACCCAACTTTAAATTATTGGGTGCCAAATTGGGCACTAAAATGAAACAAGCCTCAGCGGTGATTACGGCATTAAGTCAGACACAAATTAGCCAGCTTGAAAAGGAAGGTTCCCTTAATTTGGACGTGGAAGGAACCCCTATCCCCTTGTTATTGAGCGAGATAGAAATTATTGCGGAAGATATACCGGGTTGGAGTGTCGCGGTTAAAAATGCCCTCACGGTGGCCCTTGATATCACTTTAAGCCCGGCTTTATTGAAGGAGGGTAATGCAAGAGAGTTGGTAAATAGGGTTCAAAACATCCGAAAAGAGGCCAATTTTGAGCTAACAGACAAAATTTTACTCCGAATTGTGGATAACACAGACTTGAAGGATGCTATTAATGAATTTTCCGATTATATTTGCCGCGAAGTCCTGGCATTGGAAATAGACTGGGTCTCGGCTTTAGAAGACGGGGTGGATGTCGAAATAAATGACCAAAAATTAAGGATTTCAGTATTACAAAAAGGATAATTATGCCTACAAAAAAACCAGCTCCTAAAAAGGCAGCACCTGCAAAAAAAGCGGCACCTGCAAAAAAGGCAGTACCTGCAAAAAAAGCAGCGCCAGTGAAAAAGGCAGCGCCTGCAAAAAAAGCAGCGCCAGTGAAAAAGGCAGCGCCTGCAAAAAAGGTAGTACCAGCAAAAAAGGCAGCGCCTGCAAAAAAGGTAGTGCCAGCAAAAAAAGCAGTTCCTGTAAAAAAAGCGGCGCCTGTTAAAGCACCCATTAAAAAAGCAACCCCTATCAAAGCCCCAATAAAAAAAGCAGTACCTGCGAAAAAAGTGGTTGTTCCTGTAAAAAAAGCAGCACCTGCGAAAAAAGTAGTACCTGTTAAAAAAGCAGTTCCTGTTAAAACGCTACCAGCAAAACCTGCTGTAGTTGTAAAACCAGTTGAGAAATATGTCCCACCAGCAAAGCCGGTACCAAAAATTCCAACACCTCCAGTAAAACCAGTACGTAAAGCATTAGAGCCTATTAAGGATGTGAAAGTTCCAAAAATTAGCAGTAAAAGTAGTGTGCCTTACCAACCAGGGTATGTTCCAATGGAGAAGAGAAAAGAAATAGAAAGATCAACCGAAACATTAGTTAAATATTCCGACGCTGAATTAGCAGAATTTAGAGATTTAATTTCAAAGAAATTAGAAGCTGCTAGAAAGGAACTTGTATACTTACAAGGTTTAATTACGCGTAAGGATGAATTAGGTGGCGATAATGATGATGCGAGATATATGACAATGGAAGATGGTAGCATTAGCATGGAAAGAGAACAACTTGGCCAAATGGCGAGTCGTCAACTTACTTTCATTGACCATCTTGAAAAAGCGTTAATGCGTATTCAAAATAAAACCTATGGTATATGTAGAGTTACTGGTCGTTTGATTGACAAGGCTCGTTTACGCGCTGTACCACATGCAACCTTAAGCTTAGAAGCTAAATTAGGCTATGTAAAAAATAGTTCAGAACAATAAGCTAAGTGATTATAAAAAAATAGTGAACCCCTGGTAGCAATATCGGGGGTTTTTATTTTACCTCCTGCATCTCGATCAATTTTTGGTAATAACCATTCTGTGCAAGAAGTGTTTCGTGATTTCCTCTTTCCACAATTTTCCCTTTTTGCATTACGATAATTTCGTCTGCGTGTCGGATGGTGGACAATCGGTGTGCGATAACAATGGAAGTTCTGTTTTGCATCATATTATTAATGGCATCCTGTACTAATTTTTCACTTTCGGTATCTAATGCCGAAGTAGCTTCATCTAAAATTAAAATGGGTGGGTTTTTCAAAACGGCGCGTGCAATGGTTAAGCGTTGACGTTCGCCACCACTCAACTTGCTACCTCTATCTCCAATGGTGCTATTAAATCCACCTTCTTTTTTGATGATAAAATCGTAGGCATTTGCAATTTTTGCTGCTGCTATTATTTCTTCCTCTGTCGCTTCTGGTTTGCCCAATGCGATATTAGCGGCAATGGTATCATTAAATAAAATAGGTTCTTGCGTAACAATACTAATTTGTTGTCTTAAACTGTGTAAACTATAGTCTTTGATATTAACGCCATCTATTAAAAGCTGTCCTTCGCTCACATCATGAAACCTCGGCACTAAATCGGCTAAGGTACTTTTACCTGCGCCAGAGGAGCCAACTAAGGCAACCAACTTTCCTTTTTTTACAGTTAAATTAATATTATGCAATATGGTATCGTCTTGATAGGAGAACCCCACATTTTCAAAAGTAATACTGTCCTTAAATTCTGACAATTGGATGGGGTTTGTAATATCATTCACGGTAACAGGGGCTTCTAAAATTTCATTCAAACGATCCAAAGTAGCAGTACCTCTGTTAACGTTATAAACTGCTTGTGACAAGGCTTTTGCTGGATTGATTATTTGAGAAAATAAGGCAACATAAGTAATGAAGGAGCCTGGTGATAATATATCTCCACTTAAAACCAAATTGCCACCAAACCATAACACACCTGATAAAATGGTTACCCCTAAAAATTCNGAGATGGGNGATGCNAAATCACGACGATAGGAAATTCTATTTTTAATTCCGAAGATGTCATCAATCAGGCCGTAAAATTGTTTCTTAACTTTTTGTTCTGCATTAAAACCTTTTATGATTCTTAATCCAGTCAAAGTTTCTTCCATTTGACTTAAAATCTCCCCCCATTTAACTTGCGCTTTATTGGTTTGTTTTTTTAAACTTCGACCAATGCGTCCAACAACAAAGCCTGCAATGGGAAGTAAAACAAAAACAAATAAAGTCAACTTAAAACTGATGAAAAATAAAAATATTAAAATGCCTATTATATTAAGCGGCTCTTTAATTAAACCTTCTAAAGCGCCTACCACTGAATTTTCTAATTCGGCAATATCATTGGATGACCTACTTAAAATATCTCCTTTTCGTTGTTCGGTAAAATAGCCAATAGGAAGCGCTAATATTTTATTGTATAATAATTTTGAATACTTCCTAGTTACCTCATTTCTGATGGGTGCTAAAAAATAGTAGGATAAATAAAGAAATAAATTCTTTAAGAAAATAGATACAATGATAAATAAGCAAATCCAACCTAAGGCGTATGATTTGCCATATTTGGCAATATTGTTTTGTAAAAAGCCATAAATGACATCTTTAATACTACTCGCATCGATGGTGTTAACAGGTAAGCTACTCAATGCGCTTTTGCCAAAAATGAGGTCTAAAAACGGGGTTAGCATCCCGAGCGAGAAAAGGCTAAATACAATTGAAAGTGTAATAAAGAGGCCATACCAGGCCATTTGTGCCTTGTATTCCTTAATATAACTAATGATGCGAAAAAATTTCTTCATATTAAAACTATTCCACGAAATAATCAGCAAAGTAACTAATTTTACATCGAATCAACGATTTTGATTGTATGGAAGAAGGTAAAAGACAAAAGCAGGTAGCTGGGGCAATACAAACCGCCCTAAACGAGATATTTTTAAAGCTGGGACTCAATTATTTACAAGGGGGGATGATTTCCATCTCGAGCGTAAAAGTGACACCGGATTTATTAGAGGCCAGAATATACCTCAGCTTATTTCAAGTAAATGACACAGATGATTGTTTTAAAAAAATTGAGGCAAAAGCTTGGGAAATTAAGAAGCATCTTGCTGACAATATGAAGCACCAATTAAGACGCATTCCTGTTTTACATTTTTATTTAGATGACACCTTGGATTATGTTTTTAAAATGGACGAGATTTTAAAAAATTTATAAGTGCATTTTTTATTTGCTTGGCGATATTTTAGAGGTAAGTATGCCTTCCAGGCAATACAAATTATTGCATGGGTCAGTGTATTTGCCATTGCATTAGGCACAGCAGCATTAATCACAGTGCTAAGCGTATCCAACGGATTTACAGAAGTAGTGAAGGGTTTATATTCGGATTTTTATGCTGATATCAGTGTAACGCCAAATAATGCGAAGTTTATAAAAATTACGGATGCGCAATACCAAGCTGTTGAAAAAATCACGGGTGTTAATGCATTAAGTAAGGTCATAGTGAATAAAGCACTACTTGTAAAAGGAAATCAACAATCAGTGGTGACGGTGAAAGGTGTGGAACCTTCCTATATAAATATTAATAAAGTTTCTAATTATTTAAAAAGAGGTGAATTTGATTTAGGCACTGTAGCAAGTCCGAAAATAATTATAGGCATTGGGGTGGAACAAAGGTTAGGCCTGTTTCAGGAACCATTGGGCGACACGATGCAATTATATGCAGTGAATCGAACCGGTAAATCAATAGCGCAATTGGATCAATTAAACACACTATCAGTAGTGCAATCGGGCGCGTTTTCAATTCAACAGGAATTTGACGAACAATATATTTTCACCAACGATGGTTTTGCGCAATACTTGTTTGATTTAGCACCGAATGAAATTTCGGGTATTGAATTATCCATTGACCCTAAGTATGAAAAGCAAATTACGGCAAGTATAAAAAATAATTTAGGAACTGGGGTACAAGTGCAAAATAAGTATCAGCAAAATATTGATTTATATAAAATCATGCAAACGGAAAAGTGGATTATTTTTTTCATATTAGCACTCATCATGATTGTGGCTAGTTTTAATCTAGTTGGCGCGTTAACAATGTTGGTATTGGAAAAGCAGAAAGACATTCATGTACTGCAGGCAATGGGAGCGCGGTCCTGGGATATTCAAAAAATATTTTTACTATTGTCCGGTATCATGGCTTTTATGGGTGCACTTATTGGCGGACTATTGTCTAGCTTATTTTGTTGGCTGCAATTAAAATACCATTTAATTAAATTGGAAGGCAACTCATTCGTCATTGATTACTATCCAGTAAAACCAATGTTGATTGATTATATCGCCATTATAAGTTTGGTGTTATTTATTTCAATACTAGCAGGTTGGATTCCTGCAAAACGCGCCGCAGACTCCTTTCAAG
>B570J14230_10000950_pt1 | contig 11747 bp, 9 predicted proteins | sample LakMenepilimnion_3_FD_14230 | JGI IMG/M metagenome (IMG submission 14230) | reverse complement strand
GGGTAAGTGGCCTGACAAAGTTCTAACAATGCAGCGAAATTGGATTGGCCGATCAACTGGCGCCAATGTTGATTTTGTAATTGAGGGCAGAGAAAAGCCCATCACAATTTACACAACAAGACCAGATACTCTTTTTGGTGCAACATTTATGGTGGTCGCAGTTGATAGTGAGTTAGCAGCTGAGTTAGTCGTTGGCACTGGGGTAGAGACAGAGTTTGCTAAATATCTAGAAACTGTAAAGGCGGCTAGTGATATCGATCGACTTGCTACAGATCGCCCAAAGAGTGGAGTGTTCTTAAATCGATATGCAATCAATCCAGTCAATGGTCAGAAGTTACCTATTTGGGCAAGTGATTACGTTCTAGCCGATTATGGAACAGGTGCCATCATGGCTGTTCCGGCACATGATCAACGCGACTTAGATTTTGCTCGTGCTATGAAACTTCCTGTTCAGGTTGTTGTTGATACAGGTGAAGAAGATCCAAATACTTCAGGCGTTGCAACAACAGGGGATGGTCAGTTAATTAACTCTGATTACTTAAATGGCCTCAATAAAGCAGATGCCATAGCAGCGATAAACAAAAAATTAGAAGCAGATAAAAAGGGCGCTGCCGCGCGTAATTATCGTTTGCGAGATTGGTTAGTTTCACGCCAGCGTTATTGGGGTACTCCAATTCCAATTATTCACTGCCCTTCATGTGGTGAAGTTCCTGTTCCACTAGATCAATTGCCATTAACTCTGCCCGATGCTCAAGGTTTGGATTTAAAGCCAAAGGGAACATCCCCATTAGGAGCTGCAACCGATTGGGTAAATGTTAAATGTCCTAAATGTTCTGCAGATGCAAAGCGTGATACAGACACGATGGATACATTTGTTGATTCATCCTGGTATTACCTACGTTATGCCGATCCAACCAATGCGACTGAGCCATTTTCTAAGAAATCAGTAGATACGTGGCTGCCTGTAGATCAATATGTTGGTGGTGTTACGCACGCAATTTTGCACCTTTTATATAGCCGTTTCTTTACTAAAGTCCTTAACGATATGGGGATGGTTGATTTCAATGAGCCTTTCACACGTCTGCTCAATCAAGGAATGGTTGTTATGGACGGTTCGGCAATGTCGAAAAGCCGTGGCAACTTAGTTCGTCTTTCTGATGAATTAGAAAATCACGGCGTCGATGCCATTCGTTTATCGATGGTTTTTGCTGGACCACCAGAAGATGATGTTGATTGGTCTGACGTATCACCATCAGGTTCGGTTAAATTCTTAACGCGTGCATGGCGCTTATCAGGTGATGTAAAAAGTGCACCTGGAATCGACTTTAGTAAAGGCGATCTAGGTTTACGTAAGGCAGTTCATAAAGCACTACACGATGCAGCATTTGCTGTTGAATCATTTAGATTCAACGTTGCAGTTGCCCGAGTAATGGAGTTAGTAAATGCAACACGTAAAGCAATTGACTCTGGATGTGGACCAGCAGATGCTGCTGTTCGCGAATCAGTTGAAGCGATTGCAATCATGCTTTCACTTGTTGCACCGTTTACATCAGAAGAGATGTGGGAGCGCTTAGGTCACAAGCCTTGCGTAGCCCTTGCAGGTTGGCCAGAAGTTGATCCAGCTTTACTTGTCGCCGATGCGGTAACAGTTGTTGTGCAGATAAATGGAAAAATCGTTGACCGCATTGATGTTGTCCCAACAATTTCTGATGCAGATCTAGAGGCAGCAGCATTGGCTCTTCCATCCGTTGTATCAGCCCTGGCTGGCGCGAAGATAAACAAAATCATCACTCGCGCTCCGAAGCTAGTTAATATAGTTATCAACAGTTAATTTGCTCTAGTAGTTCATCTTTTCAAAAGGCGTTGAAAATGCGCCCATGGAACAAATCAGAAATGCTTTCGACTCAATCTCTAACTGGTGGTTTGATCTTCACTACACACCCAATCAAAAACGGGGACTACTTGCAGTAAGTGCCCTCCTACTGATCATCTCCTTCTTCATTGTTGTAAGGGGCAACGCACAGCCACCAGAAGTTGAGATGAGTTCGCCAGTAATTGTGCAAGAAGTCGAGATATTCGTCGATGTTGCAGGGGCGGTCAATAATCCTGGTGTCTACTCACTTTCTGGCAAATCTCGGGTGATTGATGCAATTAAAGCTGCAGGAGATAGTGCTCCAGGTGCGGACTTGAGCACAATAAATTTGGCAAGAATTGTTAGTGATGGAGAGCAAATCTATGTTGACTCAGCATCGACATATAGATCGTCAGGATCAGTAAAGAAAAATGTACGAGTTGGTCCAGTTAATCTCAATCGTGCAACAAAGTCCCAATTAGATACTTTGGATGGAATTGGACCAGTAATTGCCCAACGAATCATCGACTATCGAAAAGTAAATGGCCCCTTCCTAACAATTGAAGACATTCAAAAAGTCAGCGGCATCGGTACTGCAAAATTCGCACAGATCAAAAGCAAAATACAGGTCTAGTTGATTACAGGGCAATTGCCCTGGGTGGTGCCATCTGGTGCGGTGCACTTTTTCAAAGCGCGGCGGCGCCTTGGAGAGTTTCACTTGCTGCACTGCTGCTGTGCGCCTTATCAATCTTTAGTAAAAAGACTCGATTTGTAGTTCTTGTCTTTGCACTTCTTGTTGGTTCAACGGCCATGTCTTTGAGGCAGGCATCTATTGAAAACTCTGCCATTCGAGAGTTTGTTGATTCATCAGTGGATTTTCAAGCACAAGTCACTACAGATCCAAGTTATACAACCTCAGGTAATTACTCTTTTTCGGCACGCCTGCTTAGTTTTAAGGATGATCGGAATCAGTTTTATCTGCGCATCCCCATTCGAATTATTGCAAGAGAGAAAATAGAGCTACTGCCTGGTCAAATAATCACTGCAACCGCCCGTGTAATCGATAGCAAAGAAAGGCGAGTTGCCGCTTTATTCATCGTAAATGACGAGATCACAGTAGTGACACCGCCTTCAAGATGGGCATCATCACTTGGCGCCATCAGAAATGGACTTCGAGATCATTCAGGTGATGGTGATGCGGGCTCTTTAATTCCGGGAATGGTTTTGGGGGATACATCCAAGCAAACATCCGAATTTAAAGAACAGATGAAGAGATCTGGATTAACACATTTAGTTGCTGTAAGTGGTGCCAACTTTGCAATAGTCTCCTCATTTGTTTTGTGGTTAATGCAGTTTCCAATTAGGAACAAGAGATACCGCCTAATCGCAACTGCAATTGCACTGATCTGCTTTATTGCACTGGTACGGCCTTCACCATCTGTGCTTCGTGCTGCTGCAATGGCTGCCGTTTTAATCTTTGCACAAGCCAGCAATCGAGCATCTGATTCCTTGCCCGCCCTTGGTTTTGCCATGGCAACTGTAGTAATTGGAGATCCTTGGCAAGCACGAGATGCAGGTTTTGCGCTCTCTGTTTTGGCAACTGCCGGGTTACTTTTGTTTTCACCAATTCTTATTCAACGGCTTCCTGTCCATCGAAAATTTGCAGGTGCTCTAGCACCTCCGATTGCAGCGATGCTTTTTTGTTCTCCTATTGTTGTAGCGCTATCGGGTTACCTATCGCCAATGAGCATCATCGCTAACTTACTGGCAGCACCTGTAGTAGCACCTATAACCATCGTCGGATTTATTGCCGCGTTGATTTCTCCTTTTGCACCGATAGTTTCAACTCTCTTGATTTGGTTTATTCGGTTTCCGGCTGGCTTTATTGTGAGTGTGGCTGCCTTTATATCTGATTTTCCCGTACTCATAATTCACAATGGAGTAATTGGATTTTCAATAGTTGTGGCAATTGTTGCCTTGCTGTGGCTTTTTAAGAAATCGTGGAAGAAAAGTAGCGCAGTAATTCTGATTCTTATCTTCTCACTGACCTGGATACAACGTTGGCCAGCTGGTGATTGGCAGATAGCAAACTGCGATGTGGGCCAAGGCGATTCAATGGTTATTAACCTCGGCAACGGCAGGGCAATTGTCATTGATGTGGGCCCGGATGAACATGCGCAGGACAAATGTTTAAAAAATCTTGGCATTAGTGAGATCCCGCTTCTTGTTTTGTCTCATTTCCACGAAGATCATGTTGGTGGTTTATCTGGCCTGACTTCATCACGCAAAGTTGGCCAGACATGGATAAGTAACAATTCAGAACCTGCTGCTCAAAGCCAGGAAGTGTTTTCTCTTTTGAAGAAATCAGAGATTGTTGTTGCACAAAAAGGGATGAAAGCAGAGATCGGTGGAATCGCCCTTGAAGTTTTATGGCCTGAAGTAAACATTGCCCAGTTTGAAACATTGCCAGGAGATGGTTCCCAGATAAATAACTCCAGCATTGCCATGATTGTCTCCACTATTGATTGGAGCATTTTTACTGCAGGAGATCTGGAACCTCCTGCTCAAAATCGGCTATTGGGTGCGGTAAGAAAAGTTGATATCTACAAAGTTAGCCACCATGGTTCTAAACATCAGGATGCCGAACTTATGGGTGAGCTGTCGCCCCAAATCGCGATCATTAGCGTGGGTGCCGATAACCCCTATGGCCATCCAGCGGCTGAAACTATTGCCTCTTTGACTAGACTGGGAACACAAGTTGTTCGAACCGATCAAGATGGCGCCATTGCAATTAATGCGCAATCACACCACTTGCGAGTTCGAAAAAGTAAGTCAGCAATCGGATTGTTTTATTGGAGCTAAGGGAGGTTAGGTTATGGATTCCATCTACTTAATCCTTGGCCCAGAATCGGCGCTGGCCGAACGCGCACTCACCAAACTTCAAGCAGAGTTAAAAGAAGAAAAATGTGAAGTGACAACGCTATTTGCTGGCGAGAGCGTAGTTGGCGATATCGCCGATGCACTAGCACCTTCACTTTTCTCAGAGCGTAGAGCTTTGATTATTCGCGATCTGCAAGATTTGCCAGAAGAAAATCGCCCTGAGATCACCCGGTACATAGAGGCTCCTGATCAATTGACCACTGTGATTTTTGTCCATAAGGGCGGCGTTAAAGGTAAAGCACTCGTTGATGCAATAAAGAAAGCTAAGCCACAGATCGTTGCATGTGAGTCTTTGAAGAAAGAAGCAGAAAAAAGTGAGTTTGTTAGGTCCCTATTTCTGGATTTAGGTAGAAAGGCATCACCGGCCGCAGTTGCTGCATTAGTGGGCGCACTCGGAAATGACTTAAGAGAGGTTGCAAGTGCGGTCGCACAGATATCAACTGATGCACCTGCTGGCGTAATCGATGAGTTAACAGTTGATAAATATCACCAGGGCCGAATTGAAACAACAGGATTTGATGTTGCTGATGCAACGTTAGATGGCAATTTACCTGCAGCTCTGATTGCACTGCGCAGCGCACTTGAAACTGGAACAGATCCAGTCATGATTACTAGTGCTATTGCATCCTCGCTTCGATCACTTGCAAAAGTTTCTGGAGCAAATCGCAATCAAAAATCCTTCGAATTAGCTGGTGCATTAGGAATGGCTCCATGGCAGATAGATAAAGCACGCAGGCAGTTGGCACGCTGGAATCCCGGCCAAATCGCAGATGCGGTTGGGGCTATCGCTACGGCAGATGCCGAAGTCAAAGGCGCCGCAAGTGACCCGATTTATGCGCTCGAAAAGGCCGTAACAAAGATAGCTTCATCGCAATTTGACCGCTAGATACGCGCTTGCGTACGCTTACCCTCTGCCCAACAGCCCATCGGTCCCAATGACTGATCGGGTGGGGCTAAAAATGAAGTGGAGTAACACGTGTACGCAATCGTTAAAGCTGGCGGACGCCAGGAGAAGGTCGCAGTCGGCGACACAGTAATCGTTGATCGCATCGACGCTGCTGCTGGTGCAACTGTTTCATTTCCTGCCGTACTACTAGTAGATGGTGCTGCTGTTACAACAGATGCAAAAACACTTGCAGGTGTAAAGGTCACGGGCGAAGTTATTGAAGAGCTCAAGGGACCAAAGATTGATATTTTGCGTTACAAGAACAAGACAGGTCATCGTCGTCGCCAAGGTTTTCGCGCGCAATTGACTCGTGTAAAAATTACCGCCATCAATGGCGCGAAATAAGGGGCTGAGATAAATGGCAAGTAAAAAGGGTGTCTCCTCGACACGAAACGGTCGCGATTCCAATCCACAGTACCTTGGCATCAAGCGCTTCGGTGGACAAGAAGTAAACGCAGGCGAAATTCTTGTTCGCCAGCGCGGAACACATTTTCACCCAGGCAAGAACGTAGGTCGCGGTAAGGATGACACTTTGTTTGCACTAGCTGCAGGCGTTGTTGAATTCGGTCGCGCTCGCGGTCGCCGTGTAGTGAATGTGGCACCGGCAGCTTAATTTAGGGTTTCTCAAAGAGAGCGAGCCGTATATATGCGGCTCGCTTTTTTATTGCAATTGATTTTTAGAGATAGTTTTAAAGAAAGTAGGGAGTGAGCAGATGACAACATTTGTCGATCGTGTAACTCTCTATGCAATTGCTGGCAAAGGTGGAGATGGTTGCGTCTCGGTTAAACGAGAAAAATTCAAACCACTAGGTGGCCCAGATGGTGGAAATGGTGGTCGCGGCGGCGATGTCATATTAGTTGTTGATTCAAGCGTGACAACTCTTCTTGATTTTCATCACTCTCCACATCGCAAAGCAACATCAGGTCATCAAGGATATGGAGATCGCAAAGACGGTCATCAAGGTGAAGATTTAATCCTTGGAGTTCCAAATGGAACTGTTGTTTATGATCACAACGGCGAGCAGATTGCTGACTTAGTTGGAAATGGAACGACATTTCTTGCGGCACAAGGTGGCTTTGGCGGACTCGGAAACCTTGGACTTTCATCATCAAAAAGACGTGCACCAGGTTTTGCACTGCTTGGCGAACCAGGACAAGAAAGAACTCTCACACTTGAATTAAAGTCTGTTGCAGATATTGCACTGGTGGGTTTTCCAAGTGCAGGTAAGTCATCCTTAGTTGCGGCCATTTCAGCTGCCCGTCCAAAGATTGCTGATTATCCATTTACAACTCTTGTTCCAAATCTTGGTGTTGTTCAAGCAGGAGAAACTCGCTTTACTGTTGCCGATGTTCCAGGGCTAATTCCAGGTGCATCTGTTGGAAAAGGATTAGGGCTTGAATTTTTGCGCCATGTTGAAAGATGTGTGGCGTTAGTCCATGTTCTAGATTGCGGAACGCTTGAAACAGATCGAAATCCAGTTGCAGATTTAAAAGCCATTGAAAATGAACTCGCACTCTACGGTGGCTTAGAAGATCGAATTCGAATTGTTGCTCTTAATAAAATTGATTTACCTGATGGAAAAGCCATGGCAGATATGGTGGAAGAAGAGCTTAAGGCAATGGGCTATGAGGTCTATCAAATATCTGCTGCATCACGTGAAGGTTTGCAAAACCTAACCTATGCAATGGGTCGTCTGGTGCAGAAAAATCGCGCCCTTGCGGGGTTAGAAGAGAGAACACGAATCATCTTAAGACCAGTACCAGTTGATGATTCAGGTTTTGTTGTTAAAGCAAATGCAGATGGCTCTTTCACAATCCGTGGTCAAAAAGTGGAACGATGGGTTCGTCAGACAAACTTTAAGAACGCAGAAGCTATTGGCTACCTTGCAGATCGCTTGGCCCAATTAGGTGTTGAAAAAGAGTTGTTTAAAAAAGGCGCAGTCGCCGGAAGTGAAGTTCGAATTGGTGATGGTGCAACAGAAGTTATCTTTGATTGGGAGCCAACGATTGAGGCTGGAGCAGAGCAACTCGCAGGCCATCTTTTCCGTCGCGGTGAAGATTCACGTCTTGAGTCCACATGGTCATTAACCGAGAAACCAGTAGATGAGTTAAGCGAAGATGAAATCGCCAAGCAATGGGAATACAACGTTGAAGACCCACGCACGCCTAGACTTTCACCACCGATAGTCAAGCAAGATTCAACACAGAACAAAGAGGATGGAGATGACAAGTGAGCCGAGAGCAGATTACAACTGCAAAGCGAATCGTCATCAAGATTGGGTCATCTTCCTTAACAGGTAAAGCTGGATCTGCACTAGATGAAATGGCTGTAAACAAACTCGTTGATGTTGTGGCTGCCTGCAAAAAACGTGGCGCGGAAGTAGTTGTTGTTTCATCAGGTGCAATTGCTGCAGGTTTAGCACCTTTGGGATTAACTACCCGTCCAAAAGATCTAGCAACACAACAAGCTGCAGCATCGGTTGGCCAAGGGTTACTAGTTGCTCAATACACACAAAGCTTTGCTCGTCATTCGATAACTGCGTCCCAGGTTTTGCTTACAACTGAAGATGTCGTTCGACGTTCACATTATCAAAATGCTCAACGCACCCTATACAAACTACTTCAACTAGGTGTGGTGCCAATCATTAATGAAAATGACACTGTTGGCACCCAAGAGATCCGCTTTGGCGATAATGATCGTCTTGCGGCATTAGTTGCATTGCTCATTGGTGCAGATTTACTGGTGTTAGTCTCAGATATCGACGCTCTCTATGACGCGCCTCCAACTCAGCCGGGTGCACAAAGAATTAAAGAAGTTTTATCAGTTACAGATATCGACGGTGTAACACTTGGTGGAGCAGGATCTGCAGGAGTTGGTAGTGGGGGAATGGTTACCAAGGTTGACGCTGCCCGCATAGCAACATCTGCTGGAATTCCAATGTTGCTGACGTCTTTGAAAGATTCAGATAAGTCTTTATCTGGCCAGGATTTTGGTACGCATTTTCACGCACAGGCTAGCAAAACTACATCGCGACTTTTGTGGTTGGCGCATGCAACAAAGTCACATGGAAAGTTAGTACTTGATGCAGGAGCAGTTACCGCAATTTTAGAAAGAGGCGTTTCGTTGTTGCCTGCAGGAGTCACTGCCGTTGAAGGAGATTTCATTGCAGGCGATGCAGTTGAACTTGTTGGACCTGATGGCGTTGTTATTGCGCGCGGCTTAGTTGCATTTGATTCAGAGGATTTGCCAAAGATGCTTGGACGATCAACAAAAGATCTAGCTGCATCTCTTGGCGCAGAGTATGAGCGCGAGTTAGTTCACAGAGATGACTTGGTGTTGATTTAGATGAATTCACAAGAATTAATTAACGCACTTGCTGACAAAGCACGCCTGGCTGGCAAAACTTTAAGCGTTTCCTCTGGGGCAGAGCGAAAAGTCGCGTTAGAAGTGATTGCAGATGCCATTGATGCACGTAGTGCAGAGATTGTTGCTGCTAATGAAAAAGACATGGAAGCAGGGCGAGCATCTGGATTAAATTCATCACTACTAGATCGACTTTTGCTGACCCCTGAACGAATTAAAGGGATTGCAGGGGGTGCGCGCCAAGTTAGCCAGCTTCTAGATCCACTTGGAATTACTTTACGAAAATCCACTTTGCCTAATGGTCTTGAGTTAGAACAGATCACAGTGCCATTTGGAGTAATAGGAATGGTTTATGAGGCTCGTCCCAATGTAACCGTAGATGCTGCAGTAATTTTGTTAATGTCAGGAAATGCTGCGTTATTGCGCGGCTCTTCAAGTGCTGCTCACAGTAATGAAGTTTTGGTTCGCATAATGCGAGAGGCGTTGGAGGATACAAAGATTTCTCCAGATGTCATTCAATTAGTGCCATCGGATGATCGCGAAACAGTTAAAGCTTTGCTTCATGCCCGTGGAAAAGTTGATTTAGTCATCCCACGAGGAAGTGCTGCCCTCATTCGAATGGTTATAGATGATTCAACCGTGCCAACAATTGAAACAGGCGCAGGAGTATGCCATGTCTATATTGATGAGTTTGCAGATTTAGCTAAAGCAGTACCAATCATTATCAATTCAAAAGTACAAAGACCCAGCGTATGTAACGCTGCAGAAACAGTGTTGATTCACTCTAAAATTGCTGAGAGCTTTGCTCCCATTGCACTTAAAGCTCTCCAGGATGCAGGAGTCATCATGCATGTTGATAACACTATTGAAAAAATTGCAAAGAACACAGGGATTGAAGTTAAGCCAGCACATGTAGAAAATTGGAGTACTGAATACGGTGATTTAGAGATTAACGTTGCTGTTGTTAACTCCGTTGATGAAGCAAATGAGCACATTGCTAAATATGGAACTCAACATACTGAAGCAATCGTTACAGAGAACAAAGAAGTAGCAAAGCGCTTTATTGCTCTTAGTGATTGCGCAGCTGTAATGGTGAATACTTCAACTAGATTTACAGATGGCGAACAAATGGGTTTTGGTGCTGAGATTGGGATCTCTAATCAAAAACTTCACGCCCGTGGTCCTATGGGCCTAGAGGCAATGACCACCACCACTTGGATTGTTACTGGAAATGGCCAAATTCGCAGTTAATCTGGAAATAAATTAGACTCCTCAACTATGAGCAGCCTTTCCCGCGATGAAGTCGCAAAACTAGCAGGCCTTGCTCGCATCGAAATGAGCGAAGAAGAGCTGGTCAGCTTGTCTAAAGAGTTCACAGTTATATTAGATGCCGTAGCACGCGTTCAAGAAGTTGCCTCAGCCGATGTTGCACCAACTTCCCATCCACTTTCACTTCGCAATGTATTTCGCCCGGACGTAGTAGTTCCAAGTCTTTCACCAGAAGATGCCCTATCAGGGGCACCTGCACAAGAAGATCAAAGATTTAGAGTCCCTCAGATTTTAGGTGAAGAGTGATTCGTAACAGCGCATCCCAGATGGCGGCAAAACTTACAAGCGGTGAAACTACCTCTGTTGCATTGACGCAAGCACATTTAGATCAAATCAAAGCCGTTGATGACAAAGTTCATGCATTTTTGTTTGTTGATCAAAAGGGTGCACTTGAGCAAGCTGCACAGGTTGATGCAAAGCGAGCCAAAGGTGAGAAATTGTCACCATTGGCCGGTGTTCCACTTGCACTTAAGGATGTTTTGGCACAAAAAAATAAGCCAACAACCTGCGGCTCAAAGATTTTAGAAGGTTGGCTACCACCTTATGACTCAACGGTTGTCGCAAATTTAAAAAAGAATGACATCATTATTTTAGGTAAGACAAATATGGATGAGTTTGCAATGGGCTCATCAACTGAAAACTCTGCCTACGGGCCAACTCATAATCCATGGGATTTATCTAGAATTCCTGGCGGCTCAGGTGGTGGATCTTCGGCAGCACTTGCATCATTTGAAGCACCTCTTGCTATTGGAACAGATACTGGCGGTTCCATTCGCCAGCCCGCAGCTGTTACAGGAACAGTGGGAGTAAAACCAACATACGGTGGAGTTTCCCGATACGGATTGGTTGCTTTTTCTTCATCACTTGATCAAGCTGGTCCATGTGCACGAACTGTTTTAGACACTGCGCTTTTACATGAAGCAATTGCAGGTTATGACCCAAAGGATGCAACTTCGATTAATGCACCTGTTCCTCAAGTTGTTAAAGCTGCTAAAGAGGCAAACGTTAAAGGAATGAAAATTGGAGTTGTAAAAGAGTTAAATGGTGATGGTTATCAACCAGGTGTACGTGCTCGCTTCGAGGAAGCACTAGAGCTTTTGGCAAAAGCAGGAGCAGAGATAGTAGAAGTGTCTGCACCAAACTTTGAATACGCACTTGCTGCTTATTACTTAATCGCACCCTCTGAAGCATCATCAAATCTTGCTCGATTTGATGCCATGCGTTATGGCTTGCGAGTTGGAGATGTAGACGGAGCCTCTGCTGAATCAGTAATGAACCTAACTCGCGAGATAGGCTTTGGTAAAGAAGTTAAGCGC
>B570J14230_10000944_pt1 | contig 11771 bp, 17 predicted proteins | sample LakMenepilimnion_3_FD_14230 | JGI IMG/M metagenome (IMG submission 14230) | reverse complement strand
GTGCTTCATCTGCTGCTGGACCAGCGGCCTCTGCTACTGTTGCTGTATCCTCACTAGGAGTACACGCTGCTGTAAGTGCAATAACTGCTGCTGCCATAAAAGTCTTGATATTCATAATTAATTCCTTGTTGTTATATGTAATTATCGCGAATCTAACATTCGTGATAAATCTGGAGCCCAAGACAGGATTCGAACCTGCATCTTACTTCCAGTTACCTTTGGCTCCGTTCGTAGCGGAGAGGGATACTTGGGCATTAAACTTGGAGCTTCGTGTGAGAATCGAACTCACGACCTCAGGTTGGAAGCCTGATACGTTACCCCTACGCCAACGAAGCATAAACTTATTTATACTAAAAACGGAACAGTCCCCGCTGCTCTGTATTACTGTTTGCTCAATGGGGTTTCACAGGGTCGACCCTGTCTCTGTCCTATGCAAACAAACCGCAGTATATTGGCGACCTTGAGGGATTATGATACCCCGACCTTCGCAGTGACAGTGCGACGCTCTTCCTCTGAGCTACAAGGCCTAAAATGGTGGGAAGGTGAGGTATCGATCCTCCCCCGAAAACGGATGAGATTTACAGTCTCACTGCCAGAGCCACTGACTTTACCTTCCCGAAAATTCCCGATACTTCTGAAAAGTAAAAGTATTGGGAATTAATTGGTGCTCCCGAACGGATTCGAACCGCTGACACGTGGTTCTTCAAACCACTGCTCTACCAACTGAGCTACAGGAGCATTAAGGATTAATGACAATTCGTTTGATGAAGGTTCCATCGCCTTTGCGTAGTTCGCCATGAAACGGGAACCAGTCAGAACCTTTATCACGATGAAAGACAATCATATTATTCCATGATTTTTCAGTGTCTCTTATCATCTTGTCAAGTTTTTTGTCATCTCGCATAGTCATAATAATTTCTCACATATAATGGTACCCGTGGAGAGACTCGAACTCCCAACATTCTGGACCTAAACCAGACGCCTCTGCCAATTGGACTACACGGGCAAACTTTGTTTTTCTTTTCGTTTAGCATGAGCAAGTTTAACTGATTCTGCTATACGTTTCTTATGTTCTTCGGATTTTTTCTTACTGCCGCCAATTTTACCTGCAAGACTAGCACCTTTGCGCTTTTGCATATCACGAGCAGTTTCTTCTCCGTATTTATCTACCATACTTTCCCATATACTTTTTCTTCCATTTGAGTAAGCATCATTGACATTCTCAGCAGGAGTGCCCCAATACAAATGATTAGGATTGGAGCATTTAGCATTATGACAAGCATGACAAACAAGTATTCTTTTGCCATCAGGTATAGTAGTACCTAATATGTGCGCTAACAAACCTTTAAAATAAGAACTCATACCACCTCGTTCGAGGCAAGGTTCATCTAATTGTAGATGCTGCTGTCTTAGTTCTTTAGTTTGTAAAATATATTCTTCGACTATAAGCATAGAAAACTCCTCTCTATGCTTATTTATAATAAACGCTCTTTTAAGCGCGTCTACTAGATGAGAGCGACCACCTGCAGTGTGCCTTGAACGAATTACTTCCGGACGCTTCGTTCTTCCCAGATAGTCTTTACTGTTGCAACAGCAAGTGCTACCCTTTTCTCTTACCTTTCGGTGGGGTTCAGCAGAGGTGGTCTATATTGGTGGAGAATAACGGGATCGAACCGTTCACCTTCTGCGTGCAAGGCAGACGCTCTACCGAATGAGCTAATTCCCCGAAACTATAAAGCGAAGTGGGAGGATTCAGTTGTACCTCCATGACCCAGTCAATTACTATCTGTAATCTCAGTCAACGACTCGTTCCTGGTTAAGAGGAGTACCACTCCCCGAGTCTACCTTATCCCCACTGACGAGGGGATTATTCAGTCACACTTCTTACGCCGACCGTCGCCAGCGATATATTGATGAATGTAATGGCAACTGAGGTGTCGACACGCTACTGTCGGTAATTTCGCTCTTTACGTTCCTATCTTCCCCCAATCGCTTGGTCGCCACAGGAACTTCCATTACATTCAAACTGGTTGCAGGAGTCGGACTTGAACCGACGACCTTCTGGTTATGAGCCAGACGAGCTACCACTGCTCCACCCTGCGTCAAACTTGCCGTTTTGTTTTCAACGTATAATGCATTGGGTATACACGTTGGTTCAGCAGACGGTACTGCTTATTCGAAACTGGCTCCCTAAGATGGATTCGAACCACCGACCAATTGATTAACAGTCAACTGCGCTACCGCTGCGCCATTAGGGAATATAAGCACCTCACGTCTTGGTGCTTACGTTAAACATTCTCGACAGACTCCATACACCATACGGTATGCGAGTAGTTTGACTATAAACTGGTGCCCTCAGTACGATTCGAACGCACGACCTGATGATTACAAATCAACTGCTCTACCAACTGAGCTATAAGGGCAAAAACTTATTTAATCTCCCCTGCTCATGAGCGAATTTCGGAGTCGGGTGCTTCCCGTCCTAAACCATTGCTAGAGTTATCTCAGATCAGGTCTGATGGTCCATCCTGATCATAGTGTATGCGTCCATACACGCTACCCCTAGCAGGGGAGATTAAATAAGTCTCGAAAGACTTATTTTATAATAACAATGTCAAAGAGCAGAAACTTTATTTATACACTATACTATACTTTTTAGAGAAAGTCAAGTGTTTTTTAAAATTTATTTTCAGTATGCATCTGAATCCCTTCGATGCGAGGAGAGATCGACTTAGCAGAATACTGCACACCGTTGATCTCAAAGAAATGCCGACCACCAATCGCGCCAACCTTTTCCCAGCGAAGGTTCAATGCTTCGCGTTCGCGGAAAGGACTGATACCGTGGGTCCACTTACGACCAGACTTCAGTTCGAAAGAACCACCGCAGAGATTCGTAACCATTTCATTTCCTTTTCTCATCTTATATTCCACTATACCGCGAAATGTAGAAAATGTCAAGCCTAAAAATTATTTTTTTATTCCGACAACCACTTTGCGATGGAACCATACTTCAGGTTCAGTTCGTTCTCAAGAATCTCGAGACCGTAGAAATCGAACTCCTTGGCGCTGATGCCTTCTGCTTCAGCGATAATTTCGATAGCACGTTCGCGAGTGGAACCTGCGACAAGGTACATCGTTGCGGCAACACGAGCAGTAAACTGCAGGAATGCCTTCTCTTGGCGATCCTGTTCGTAAGCGATCTGTTTGTCGAGTTTCAGCGAGAGATACTCGAAGTCTGCGTCGAATGCTTCGACTGACTCAAACGTAGGATTATACGGACGGCATCCATAAACTTCCTTGTAGAGATCGGAGTAGATGCAAGCATCTTTTGAACCAGTGGCGGCATCAATATCACGAAGAGTCAACATAATCAATTCCCTTTCAAACTATAATACCACTATACCTCGAAAATGGGAAAATGTCAAGCCCCTAAATTTATTTTTTTGAAATTAATCTCGCGGACGATATGGATCATATTTCATGCCCCACAACCAACCTCCTGGTAATATGAAAGTCAGAGGGTCAACAAGGTGGCATTTACCATTCGGTTCAACGCACCACTTGCGGCGTCTCATACTTGCCTTTATCGCCATGAGTCGACGAGTCTCCCAAGTATGCCTTCTCGCATACATCGGATTGCCATCTCTGCGCCTAGTTCCTCGCATTTTTCGACTTATCGATGCTTTATGCTCAGGAGTTAATCCACCCCAGCAAGGATTCTTCTCGCCAGTCAATGCCTCTGAGATTTTCTTACGAGTCTCAGGACTATGCCTCGCAGTTTTCTTTATAGTAACTTTATCGACAATGGTCAAACCTTTTCCGAAAATCTTTGCTTTATCTCGGATAATTTCAATTTGACTGTTTTGTAGTAAAAGTTCTCTCGGTTTCGGAACCTTAGAAGGATCCTTTACAATCCACAATTCTGTTTTAGTTTTGAATAGAAAGAACTTCATTTACGGTTCCTGTATCCAGTAACGTTAGATTGTGTTCTCGATCAATATATTTGAATTCAATATGATGTGGGTCAAATTGCTCCAGAGCAGCGAATACATCAGCAGTATCGAGAGTGCTACAGGTATACACATCCAGTTGCATCAGAGCAGGGGAAACCTCATCCCAAACATGCATAGCAATATGCGATGTTTCGATGATGGTAACTGCAGTCAAACCTCGATTACCAACCATATCACTGTAAACAGCATATGGTCCCATTAGTATCTTCATACCAATTTTATCAACCAGAGTCTTCATCCAATCCTGGATTGCCTCTGCACATTGCGGTGGATTGTTCAATTCTGCTCGCACAATGAGATGCTTGTGCTCTAGGATTTGCCCCATTTCTGTTCCTTAACTTCTTCTGGAAAGAATTTATTTATAAGGTTGCTAAGGATTTTTTTGGCGACTTCTTCTTCTTAACCTCTGGCGCTTTCCAACCTGTCAAGAAACTTTCTAGAACTTCGGCGAGACGAGGATATGCTTCGAGTAAAGTTTGATCCTTGATGTGATCAAGCAACTTCGCTTCTTTAATCTGCAGACCCTGAAATGTCTGCATCCAGATTTCTTCTCTGCGGAACTGCGGAACTTTCTTGGCACTACCTTCTGGCAACAAAGTTAAAATTCGACGGAACTCTTGCGTGATGGTTGTGTCTGCCATATTAGCAGGTAGTCCCTCATCCTTATATGGAGTTGGACCCTCGGGAAGATTGTATGGACCTTGCTCATATCCAACACCCCAAGCGACAAACCGCATTAGAATAGAGTTACCAAGAGAGACTGCTCTGACACGTTCGCGAAGTTCGTCAGTAGTTTCTGCCTCACATGCCCAATCAAGTGCCTCATCTATTTGCTTAAATTTCTTTGGTGGTAGTCTTTGTGCCATTTCAAGTCTTTCTTTTAAAATTCATCAACGAGTTCAATCATCTGCTTCATACGATTGGCGATAAAATAGTTCAACAGACCTGAACGATCTCCGCCCAGTTGTTTCTCATAACTATCTATAATCGCTGTTTTGATGTCCTCAGGAATGCGCGACAAGTCAACCAATTCACGGTTGCGCTGGAAATTGCGCCACATTTCGTCATTGGTGATGAAGTCTTCAGGTTTCTGAGTCTTCCACAATGCAAGTGCTTCCTTGCGAATAGGACGCTGACGTTGACCATTGATGAATGTATCATCATCAGACATGATATTGGGAACACCGTCACCCTTATCGCCCATGATAATATGTTCCATCAGAACTGCCTCAGGTGATTCCTTCAACTTACAGAACTTCTTCTGGACAGGCGCATACTGCTTCACGTTGCTCCACTTCTGTAACTGCTGGAAGTCATGGTCACCAGACAGAACGAGGAATGGTTCAGCACTCGGGATGAGACCATCAGTGTTCATAGTCTGACTATACTCGGCGAGAACTGCGATAACATCGTCTGCCTCTGCGCCATCAACATCAATTACAGGATATGGGAAGTGATCTTGCAACTCACTACGAATCTGGTGAAGTGCTTCGAAAATGGCAGACCAGTCAAACCCTGACTCCTGCCGTGCTTTCTTACGATTCGCCTTATAGTTGGGGAAATACTGACGACGCCAGTAGTGACGATTATCACAAGCAATAACAATGTTGCCGAACTCAGCACCAAACTTCTTCTTATATGAACGAATGGCATTGATGATCATGTGCCGAATGAGAGGTAGGTTTACCTCTACATCACGGCGACCACCTAGTTCTGCCATCATACTGCTGATAGCAGTCTGGTTAAAATCAACAACAATCATTCTATATCTTCTTTCGTAACAGTTAATGCTTCACGAACATCATTTAGCATATTAATCTCAGGACATTCAACTCCTGCCTGACGCATGTATAAACCAGTAATCATAACAGCGATAACAGCGGCATCGGAATGAAAGAGTTCATTAGTTAGACCAATCTTTTTTTCCGTTGCCATAAGAATACCACGCAGACAGGCCTGTGCGAATGCTTCCGCATCTTGGTATGCTGCATATTCTGTGGCACCTTGGAGGAAATAACTCAGAGATTCTTTGTCAATCTCTTTAGTTACATTCGTCTTCAGGTAAGTAACATTATCACCATTATCGTTCATTAAAACACTTTCAAAATTAATGTAGTTGGAGTCAGACGTGCACGCACAGGTCCACTCTTACTCTTAACGGCTGAGTACCATTTTGTCAAGTCATTTTTCTTAAGTTCAGAAAATTCTTTTACTTGAGTCTCTGGTTTACGGAGCAGTCGTGAGTTAGAGAAGTTATCATCAAATCCTACAAGACTTGCACCCTTAACAGTGATGCTTCCGCTGACTGGGTTGAAGTATTTGGAGATCTTTCGTGTCTTGGTGTCGAATGTCCACACTTCGCTGCAGTTTAGTAGGTTGATAGGTTCAACGCTGGTGACACCAAGAGCAGTGTCACTCACAAGGAACTTTAGATTCTGAACCAACTTGGACTTATCCTTTGGTTTCTTCTTGCGAACCTTAGCAACCTGTTTGCTGACATATGACTTCTTGAGGTCACCGATGTATGTTTCTAGCAGTTTGACAATATCCTTGACAGACTTCATGGTTGTCAAGTGCGAGTAACACTCGAGCAACTGTTCCTGCGAATCAGTCAGTTGACTTTTTGGCAGTCGACGAACTTCTACAAGTTCAGCAAATTCTGCAAGGATAGGTTCAATCTTTTCTACGCAGTCAAGATAGTTCTTATCTGACATGCGGTAAGGCATTAGAATCTGTGCGATGTTACGAGTATCTTCACCATTGATAAGTTTCTCAATCTCATCATCAACATCAGATACAATGTAATTCATCGCGACGAGCGGTTTCTTAGCAACCTTGACAACAGGTTCAGAAGTTGTATCTTCATCATCAATCAGAACAATCTTCTTGCTGACTCGTTCTTCAACCTTTTCCCAGATGCGTGCCTTGTGCTCATCAGTTAGAGGGAATCCACGCATAGCGATACGTGCACTGTTAGCATATGTCCGAGGAAGCATCTTGTCAGACAACTGAGACAATGCTTTGAGTTTGGTTGCATCACCCTTGAACCAGTCAACCAGAAACGCACGACAATCTTTCTGGTCAACGATGAAGTTATACCAGTTCAATGCGTTACCATATTCAGACTGATAGTTTGCTGGTTCATAATCTTCAGACCAGATAGGTTCTACACCCATGGCTTTAGAATCAGCAACAGGAACTTTCAACTTATACATAGATTCACCTTTCTTCATAATATATCCAATATACTATATTTTGCTGGAAAAGTCAAGCCCTAAAATTTAACAGAGGTGATGCGGTCGTAACGAAATGCTCGCCACTCATTCTTATCCAGATCCCATACTGCGAGGGTTTCGCCACTAGGTGGTTTTGTCTTTGTTCCCTTTTCACTATATGGAGGGATGACACCTTCCTGTAGAGTGCAGCGCATAACACGTTCCTGCCCATTCAGTTTAGTGAATGAGACAATCGCTTCACCCTGTGCAAGAGTTGCCTTGAGTCCATCGCGCCATTCTTGATTCATAATATCCATCACATTTTCCTTATGTTGTTTTCATCTATAATAATCTTGCCATCCCTCCACGATTTCTTGGGAGGATCTGGCGCTGGTATATCATGCGTTGACACAGTTTTATTCTCATGTTTCTCGAAAGCAAAGAAGTCTGGTGTTTCAACAACAGGTTTCTTCTTTGGTTTCTTGACAGCGGGAACAACCTTCTTAGGTTTAACATCATCAACAACGACATAGTCTACTATACCTGATTCTTCCTTCTTTGTCAAGCTTAAAAGTGTCATGTTGGCAGCAATAATTAATAAAATTGCCAGAGGGTCAAACACGAAGATAAGCATAATGATCATCAAACGCACTGCTTTATCCACGGTAGCGGTATCGCCATTACCGTAGAACAGTTCTGCAATATATTTGATCGGACCTACTTCTGCTTCGAGTTTGAGGTTTTCTGTTTTGAGCGGTATGAGATCAGTCTCAATAGTCTCAATGTCTGCAGTCGCACTCTCAATTTCTTTATTGAGAGACGCACGTTCCCGTTTCTGTCTGTTTCTAATGAAATTAGCATCGAGCACATCCTCTGCAGTAGTGAGTCTGTCCAGAGTATCCAGAGATGTTTGCGCATTCTTCAGTCTCCTTTCTGCAGATGCTTTTTTGCTCTCGAGTTGTTCTATTTTAAATACTGCTGAACCACCAACAGTAGTGTGTTCAATGTGCGATCGACTTAGATAACCGAACACACCCATGCTTGTAATGAATGACAATACGCAGACCGCAATAGTAAAGTAGGTCTTCAGCAGTTTGTTCGCACTTTTCCAGTTGCGATATACCCAACTAGCAGTAATAAGTTTAGCAACCTCTAGCACACCGCCCATCACCGCAACAGCAATCGGGGATGCTGGGAAAATTGCCATCAAACCTAATATCGAAAAGTAACCAGCGACACCAGTAATCGCAAGTGCAGTTAGCATTAAGAGTGCTGCGAAAAACATCCAGGCCTCCAATCAGGTATTTTTAATTCTTTCAAGTGATCAAGTCTCAGGCGCACATTCCACATTTGATTGATGCATCTGTCGTCGAGTCTATGTTCCCATTGCAGGATATGCTCAACAGCCTTGGCATGCGATTTGCTGTCATATTCAGCGACAACTTCCTTGCGCATTTCGCCTTCATAGTTAATCACATAAGAGGAACTGCCGAAATATGATTCGAACAGTTTCTCTGTCTTACATGAATACCCAATATAAAATTTGCCGTCGTCGAAGTAAGTGCAATATACTCTGTGCACCTTCTTCGGCAACGGCTTACGTTTCTTCTTAACTATCATAATCTACTCCGTAAGTAGATTATTTATTCGTCCCAGTCAGCATCGTCCCATATAACATCTTCTTCGTCTTCAATAACCTTTGTTCCGCAGAAGGGACAATGTTTCACTTTGTAATAATCATCGTCTAAGTCATGATCGACTGTGAAGACTGCGTCACAAGAAAAACACTCTAACTCGTCCATTAGACATCTTCCGTCACAACACCGATAGTGATGTTATTGTCTTGACAGTACTGAAGATAATCTGACGCAACATTAGTTTCAATTAATGTTCGAAATTCTTGATAGATCTGCTCATTCTCAAATGTAAAAGTAACAATATTTTGATTTTCATAATCATATGCATATGTATCCAGTTGACCGACGTTCGCATCAAGAAAAGCATTCATTGGATTCAATGCTGTTGGAGCGACCTGCCAATACCAAGGAGTTTCTTCATTTGGTCTGGTATACGTAATTGTAACCCGTTTCATTGTGTTTCCTTTAATTTAAGTTGTAATCTTTGTTATTTATTAAGCAGCGACACCCCAGACATCATCCCACTTACCTGAAAGCGCACCCTTAGCATAGTCGGTGGCACGATTTTCAAAGAAGTTGGTGTGAGTTGGTGCGTTGATCATTTCTTCAACCCATGGTAGTGGATTCTTCTTTACCTTGAAGATGCCCTTCATACCGAGACTAATCAGTCGACGGTCACAGATATAGCGGATATACTTTTTCACATCATCCTGTGTCAGATTTTCCATCTCTCCCATCGAGAATGATAGTTCAATAAACTTGTCTTCAAGTTCTACCATCTTTTCAGCAATGGTGTAAATCTGAGATTTTAGTTCGTCATTCCACAATTCACGGTTTTCTTCAACATAAGAGCGGAACAGTTTGATCATACCTTCAGCGTGTTGAGTTTCATCAACAATCGACCAAGTAACGATCTGCCCCATTCCCTTCATCTTTCCGTGACGAGGGAAGTTGAGGAGCATGATGAAGGATGAGAACAGTTGCATACCCTCAGTGAATGCACTAAATGCAGCGATATTGGTCGCGACTGATTCAGGAGTTCCATTTGCATTCGACAAATCTGTAAAGTAGTCGTGCTTTGCTCGCATTGAGTCATATTCGAGGAATTCTTGGTATGTCGTTTCTGGCATACCCAGTGTTTCAATGAGGTGAGAATACGCTGCAACATGAAGTGCCTCCCTTGCCGCAAACCCCATCAACATCATACGAACTTCAGGTTGTGGGAAATATGGCAGATAGTTCTTCACATAACCACCAGCAACATCAATGTCACCCTGTGTGAAGAAACGGAAAATGTTAGTAAGGAAATGTTTTTCACCATCATTAAGTCGCTTCTTCCAGTCATTGACATCTTCCGACATCGGGACTTCAGTGTGCAACCAGTGTGACTGCTCATGTTTCAACCATGCGTCATATGCCCATGGGTAGTTGAATGGTTTAAAGTATGCTCGTTCTGTCATTAAGGTCATACTGTTTCTGCCCACTTTACTAGATCGTCGTATCCACCAACATGTTCACCATTCACCCAGATCTGAGGAACAGTCTTCACTCCTGGTAGTTGTGCGGTAATGTCTTCCCAGAGGCAGTCTTTACCGACTACCATCTCGGTATACTGAATGTCCATTCCTACCATAAACTCTTTCGCAAGAGTACAATATGGACATTCAGGTTTTGATACTATTTGTGCAAAATAACTTGTCATTTCTTATCCTTCGCATGCCACGCAGTTATCACCGTCGATCATTGCCTTGAAGTCAATCTCTTTAATTGCTTCACGCTCAATGCGCTTAGAAACCTTGTCTGCTTTTCCTATTTTTTCTGAACGACAATAATATAAAGTCTTCAACCCCTGCTTCCATGCCAGGAAGTGGACAGCATGAAGATACTTGATATTAGCATCAGGGCGGAAGAATAAATTGAGAGACTGTGCCTGATCAATAAATTTCTGCCTGTCTGCCGCATGCTCAATCACCCAACGTTGGTCAATTTCCATTGAAGTCTTAAACACTTCCTTGGTTATTGAATCCATCCATGTAAGGTGTTGTACTGAACCATCATTGGCGATAATCGAGGACCAAACCTCATCATACCAACCAGCATACTTTCCGAGCGCTGCTTCTTCTAGAATAATCGCGTCTAAGTATTTATTCTTATTGAGAAATGAACCCGATAGTGTATCTTGGCGATACGCATTTGCTCTCCATGGTTCAATCGATGGACTGGTGTTGCCCATGATGATTGAAGAAGATGCATTAGGTGCGATTGCCTGTGTATGAGAGAAACGACGACCAGTCCCAACAGCATCAGGTGCTTCACCACGTTCTGCGCCAAGTTCTAGATTTGCTTCATCCAACTTTTTCTTAATATGCTTGAAGATACGCATATTAGTACCCTTGGCAACTGCTGATTCCCAAGCAAGACCCTTGCGTTGAAGATAGGCATGGAAACCCAGCGCACCAATACCAATTGAACGTTCACGCATTGCTGCATACTTAGCACGTTTTACTGTATTCGGAGCATTGTCAATAAAATACTGAAGGACATTGTCAAGCATCTCTGCCATGTCTTTCAGGAATAGCGGATCGCGTGACCATGCATCATAGTATTCAAGATTGACTGATGACAAGCAACAAACAGCAGTGCGCTTCTTGTCAGTTGGTAGAATGATTTCCGAGCAGAGATTTGATTGATGAATCTTGAGTCCGAGATCTTTCTGGAATTGTGGCATCATACGATTAGATGTATCGATGAAGTGGAGATATGGTTCGCCAGTCATCATGCGCAGTTCTAGAATCTTTTGCCAAAGTTCCTTCGCTGAAACTGTTTCGCGGATTTCACCAGACTTAGGGTCGGTTAGATTCCAACTGTCATCTGCTTCAGGTTCTGCCATGCATCGTTGGATGATT
>B570J14230_10000942_pt1 | contig 11777 bp, 9 predicted proteins | sample LakMenepilimnion_3_FD_14230 | JGI IMG/M metagenome (IMG submission 14230) | reverse complement strand
AGACACCATATGAAATATACCTATGTCAAGGAGATGGCACGGGTTGTTTTTATATGGCGACAATTTCTACTCTACCTTATGTTTTTAATATCCCCCCGCCGTATAATTCATCATTACAGTATATGTTAAAGGTTATTGATAATAATGGATGTATAATAGATGGAGTTAAGAATGTTGATATGGGTATAACACCAACACCTACAATTACAAATACTCAAACACCAACTAATACACCGACTAATACTCAAACACCGACTAATACACCAACTAATACTAAAACACCTACAAATACACCGACAAATACTAAAACACCTACAAATACACCTACCAATACTGAAACACCTGCAAATACTGTTACACCTACCAATACTGAAACGGTAACTCCAACACCAACTAATACTGAAACAACAACTCCAACAAATACACCGACAAATACTGTTACACCAACAAATACTGTTACACCGACAAATACTGAAACACCGACAACAACCCCTACACCAACCGAAACTGAAATATTAACTCAAACACCAACAAATACTCAAACACCGACAACAACTCCTACAGTAACACCAACAAATACTGTTACACCTACAAATACTGTCACACCAACAAATACTGAAACACCGACAACAACTCCTACAGTAACACCAACAAATACTGTTACACCGACTAATACTGAAACAGTAACTTCTACCCCAACTGAAACAGAAGTATTAACTCCTACTCAAACGTCGACTAATACTGTTACACCGACTAATACTGTTACACCGACTAATACTGTTACACCGACAAATACTGAAACAGTAACTTCTACCCCAACTGAAACACAAGTATTAACTCCTACTCAAACACAAACAAATACTGAAACACCAACTGTTACACCTACAAATACTGCTACACCTACAAATACTGTTACACCTACAAATACTGAAACACCGACTAATACTGTGACACCGACCAATACTTCAACACCAACTGTTACAACTACAAATACTGAAACACCGACAAATACTATAACACCAACAAATACTGAAACACCGACAAATACTGTTACACCAACAAATACTGAAACACCAACTGTAACTCCAACTAACACTGTTACACCGACAAATACTGTTACACCGACTAATACTGTAACTCCAACTAATACTATAACACCAACAAATACTGTTACACCAACAAATACTGAAACACCAACTGTAACTCCAACTAACACTGTTACACCGACTAATACTGTTACACCAACAAATACTGAAACACCGACAAATACTGAAACACCGACAAACACTGTTACACCAACAAATACTGTTACACCAACAAATACACCAACTAATACTGTTACACCTACAAATACTGAAACACCGACAAATACTGTTACACCAACAAATACTGAAACACCAACTGTTACACCGACTAATACTGAAACACCTACAAATACTGTAACACCAACAAATACTATAACTCCAACTAATACTGAAACACCAACAAATACCGTAACACCAACAAATACTGTTACACCAACTGTTACACCGACTAATACTGTTACACCAACAAATACTGTAACACCAACAAATACTATAACTCCAACAAATACTGAAACACCTACAAATACTGTTACACCAACTGTTACACCTACAAATACTGAAACACCGACAAATACTGTTACACCAACAAATACTGTAACACCAACAAATACTGAAACACCGACAAATACTGTTACACCTACAAATACTGAAACACCGACGAATACTGCTACACCAACGAATACTGCTACACCAACAAATACTGTAACACCAACACCAACTAGTTCACCATTATTTGCTTACATATTTAGTGATACAAATCAAACAACATCTAAAAATAATTTAAATACTTGGATGAGCTCACAAGGAAGTTTGTTTAGAGGATGGAATATAAATGCTCCTAGCACAACTCAAGCAACATTTGACGTACAAATGAATGCATATTTGTCTTATTCAGGATGGACCGGAGACTTAGCATCAGGAAAAGAACCTGCCATAATTCAAGCACCAATATGTTTAGGAAGTTGTTCAGGTCCCGACGCTTATGGTAATCCTATTGCACAAAATATATTTCAAACCGCTCAAATTCCTTTAGGAGCCTTTACCGCAACTACAAATTGGGTCACTGTTTTTGTTCCAACTAATGCTACACCAGGACAAAAATATTCGCAAATTAAGAATGGAACGGCTCCTGGAACTATGACTAATAGAACTTTGGTCACTAGTTATAATAGTTTAATAATAAATTATTCTGGTAGTACAAACATACCTATAGGTACTTATAGAATGTATACAACTTATACTGACACGGCCTTTAGGTTAGATGCAAGTGGTTTACCATATTATTTCCAAGGAGCAACACTAGTTAATATATAAGTAACCTATTTAATAAAAAAAAAATAATTAATGAGTCAAGAAATAACAATAACATCAGTAACTGCTAATACACCGGTAGAAATTTACTATTGTGATTCAATAGGGGATAATTGTGTTTATGTTGCAACAGTATCTGTATTTCCATATACTTTTAATGCCCCGCCTCCTTATGACAATCAGGACATTATTGTTAAAATTATTGACACTCAAAGTTGTGTTAATGAATTAATTATTCCAATAAGTCCGACACCAACACCATCAGTAACTTCCACGCCAACAAATACACCTTCATATACGCCAACAAATACTATAACACCAACAAACACGTCAACACAAACTCCTACAAAAACATCGACACCAACTAATACTGAAACAAATACCCCAACACAAACAACTACTCCAGTGATTTCAGTACATCCTGTTGGTAATGTTGTTTCTCCAGTGTCCGCAGATACTTGTGCTAGTACAATTACATTAACTAATTATTATACATATATTGCTCAGGCTAATTTAGTACCTGTGGTAAATGCTATAGTCTATCAAACTGTTGTAAATGGTACATTATATAATCCATATAACGGTAATTATCAATATATTAAAATGGGTTGGGGAAATGATTATTACATTGTAAAAATAGGATTCAGTGGAGAGATAATTGAATTTCAATTATGTGTGGCACCCACAAATACACCAACACAAACAAGTACACAAACTCCAACAAATACTGTTACACCGACAAATACTGTTACACCAACAAATACTGTTACACCGACTAATACTTCAACTCCAACCGTAACACCAACCCAAACAACAACCGTAACACTAACAAGTACACCAACAAATACTAAAACACCGGCAAATACACCAACAAATACTGTAACACCAACTAATACTGTAACAGCAACGGGATTGGCTTATGAAACTTTCACAATGATTGCGAGAGGTTTAAATTATGTTAATATTTTGATAAGTGGTTCCTATAGAGTAGTTTGGGGTGATGGAACTATTACCACAAATTCGGCAACTCATACTTATTCATCACCATATACAGGAAATATATTAGTTCAATCTTATGATTTAACATCTATAACTCAGTTGAATTTTAACGGAACCTTACCAATAGTATCATACAATAATAGAAGTTTAGAAATTGAAACCTCCCAACTAAATCTTTTAGACGGATTACTTTATTTATCAAGTGGTCAAAACTGGCTTTTTTGTTCTGGAAATATAAGTTTATTACCATCGACATTAGAATATTTTCAGAATTATGAGAATATTCTATCAGGTGATACTTCTAATTTACCAACAACATTGGAAACATTTGCAGTAACAGGGAGCAACACTATTACTGGTAATATTTCTAATTTACCAATAACATTGACAAATCTTATTGTATGGGGTAATAATACTTTAAGTGGAAATATTAATAATGTTCCGTCATTACTACTTACAAATTTTAGTATACTGGGACAAAATACCATTAGTGGAAACATATCGTTAATGTTAGCGCCTAATTTAGACAGGTTACAAGTATATGGTAATAACACAATATTTGGTGATTTAAGTGGACTATCAAATACTGTTACACTAATTCAAATTATTGGAAACAATACAATATCAGGAAATATTTCAACATTACCACCAAACCTAACATTATTAGAGTTGGGAGGTAATAATACAATAACTGGTGACATTGCTAACATGGTAAATTTTGTTAACTCAGTATTTTTGTCTTTTACAGGGCAAAACACCATTTATGGTAATATTCAAAACTTACCTTCTAATATTAAAAATTTAATAATAGATGGTAATAACATAATTTCAGGTGATTTATCATTAGTTCATTTAAATATTGAGGCTTTAGATATAGGAGGTAATAATACAATATCAATATTCTCAGATAACTCAAGGATATTTACAGGACTAAATAATATTGCTATCTTAGGAAGCGGGTTCAATAGTACTAACATTAATAATTTATTAACAAGTTATTCAAATTCAACTTGGATAGGAAATGGTAGAACTTTAAGACTTAATGGAACATCGACACCTAAATACACTAACACTAGCGGATACAACACCTTATTAGGTTTAGGTGTTAATATCACTATAAACTAAATAATAGAAAATTTTAAAATAAATGTTAGCACCTCAACTACCCCCACAACCAATAGTTCTTATTACACCAACACCAACTTCTATTATTTGTGGTCGTGGAGTTATAACAAGTACAAGCGCGTATTATACTAATTGTTGTGGTAATGTTATAACTGTTACAGGACTAAATAATTTAGGCACAGTTGTAACATTTGATTATACAAAACCGTATAATGGTATTATTAAATTATTTAGCCCTGCAACAGTTTTATGCCCAACCCCAACCACAACACGAACACCAACCCCAACACCAACACAAACACCGACTAACACACCAACACAAACACCAACACAAACACCAAATAGTACGCCAACACAAACACCAACTACATCACTTAACAAAAAATATTCATTAAAAAATAATTGTGATGTTTCAACTTTATTTGACATGGGGGTTCAATGTAATATAATTCAATTACCCTCAAATAATAACTCTAATAATGGTGTTTTGTCTTTAAATGTTACAGGTGGGACAAGTCCTTATTCATATTATTGGACTGGAGGACAAACAAGTAAAACATTAGTTGGAATACCTGAAGGTTCTTATCAAGTTACGGTAGTTGATTATTATGGTGATTATTCTTCAACAACTATATGTAGTTTATTTCCGCCATCACAAACACCAACACCTACACAAACCAATACACCAACACCAACCAAAGACCCTATTTGGCCTAACTTGTGTTTTACTTATACGGGAGTTGAAAGTCCATCATTTGGCCCAATTCAATTTACGCAATATGGGTATATTAACGGTAAACCAGCATGGACTGCGACATACCAAGGAGTTAATTTAACAACTAGTTGGTCATCACAAAATTCTAGATGGGAGATTACTGGATGGACATTTACTTCAGGAATACCTACAAACAGTACTCCAAACAATATACCTACGGGTACTTGGACTATGATTGGTGGACCTGTAAGGGATATCCTTACTATGACAAAAGGAAATTGTAACTCATATATACCTTTTTCATACTACACTACTAAACAAGATGAAACGTGTCCAAATTCTTGTGACGGCTCAATTACAATTACAGCTTCAAATGGAGTTCCACCGTATAGTTATTCAGTTAATAATGGATTAACTTATCAGTCAAGTGGTATATTCCAAGGATTATGTTCAAATCTTTATACAATTGCAGTTAAAGATTCTACTAATGTAGTTAACAATAGTAATGTAACTATTGTTGCTTTAGGTAATTTAACTACCTATACTATAAAAGCGCAGTTACTTAATACCGTTGATACTAGTCCTGCAACAAATCAAAAGAATCGAGTTGCTAGTTGGAAAATTAATGTTACACCACCAATCCCTGTTGGAGTGTCAATATCGTTTAACTTAAATATTAATATGGTTCAAGAATTTAATGAACCTGGAACAGGTACAATTTCTGGAAGTACAATTGTTTACCAAAATGGTATAGTACCAGCAACAATTATTACATCATTAAATGAAGTAAATCCAAGACCTAATTGTGCTCCATATAATCAAACTAAAATTACTAAATCACAAGTGTATAACTTAACAATTGGATATAATGATGTAATCAGTGGTACTTCATTGTCACAATTAACATTAACTAACGGAGGACTAGTAGGTAGTAACGGTTGTGCTACAAAATTAATTCAAAGTATATTAGTATCAACATCACAACCTATACTTTTAGCTGATATTTGTTCAAATGTTATTAATAATCCTACAGGACAAGGAGTTACTAATCATACAATAAGTCCCGCCGCTGTACAATAACTTTAAAATAAAAAATAATAATTATATTTATAACAAATGGCTTACATTATAAAAAATACATCAGGATTAATTAACACCAGATTTACTGATGTTGGAAGAAGAAATATTTCACAAGGAAATTTTTCAATCTCTTATTTTCAAATAGGTGATAGTGAGGTTAGTTATAATGCGGCAACAAATTATAACATTACCAATAATAATATTTTAATGCCGGCATTTAATGCTCAAAATGATACGGGCTCACCACAATCAAACAAACAGAATATTAAATATCCATATTATATCCAAGGAGGAAGTGGTGGTACATACGGGATTCCGTTTTTAGACAATAAAATCCAACCTGTTTATAATTCCGCTGGAGATAAAGGTTTTTTTTTAACTGGCGGAACTTTTGGCAATTGGTCGGCACAAACAAGTTCTCAATATACTGTAACATCAAACTATTGGGTTGATATGACAACATTAACAGGCCAAGACACTATTGACATTCAACTTGACCCATCATTTTGTGCCATTACTTCAGGCACACCATCAATTAATGATTATATTACAATTATTATGGATGGTAATGGTGGATGTGGTAATTTCGGCACTTACCCAATTTTAACTTATAGGATACAAAACATTTTACCAAGCACAGGCACCACTGGCACTACATTATTTACCTTAACATTAGATAGAAATGTTCCTGATTATTCGTCAATTGCTGTTAATGGTAATATGGCCAGAGTCTTGGTTTATCCCTCAGGTATGACTCAACTATATGATACAATAACACCTGAACCTTATTGGCAGACCGACACACTTAATTTTGAATCTCCTTGTGATGTTTCAAATCGTGAAGATACTTTAATTTGGAATATGAATATTCCTTGGTCTATTAATCCTGCAGGAGTATTTACAAGTCAATATGAAAGTTATAGTAATTATGGTTCGATTTCTTATTTGGGAACTAAAGAATATTTGGGATATCAAGAGTCTTCAGGTCAAACTGATACAAGTGAAGTTTATTACTATAATTCATTCGACAATAAAATTGTTGTAACACCTGAAGAACAAAAGGCTATTGCAATAATTCATTATACCAACCAAGGTATTGATAATGTATACGGTGAAAAATTTTCAACAATTCCTTTTGACCCACAAAATCCTAACGATGATACAGGATTAGCAAGACATTTTAAATTAACATTACCAACATTAATGTGGCATAAATCATCAACCCCAACAATAGGAGAAACATTCTATATTGACCCGGCAGGATATGATTTATGTAAACCATACTATATTAAATCAACTAAAAATGCCGATATGAATGACCCTGGCATTAGATATTATCATTTATGGGATACTAATCCTGACGCTAACGGTAACTTAAATAGAGTTGGTAAAGTATTTCCTGACCAAGAGATTGTTATTATTGATGATGAAGAAATTATTGCTGCAATGTCGTATAAGGCAAATAGAAATTGGACATTAACTGCGCCAGATGTAGCGTTAATTTTACCAAACATATGTAATCCAGGACAAAGTTCAATTGGCATTTTGACAGATGATATCCAAAGAATGTGGGTAACATACCGTTTAGATTCTGAAAAATTTACCGATTCACTACATTGTAACTATTACTCAGTTATTACTGGACCGTCAACTGGATGTACAATTCAGTCTCAAAACGTATCGGTTAGATTTGGAAATGAATTTCCATTTTTATCTGAAGGAAGTCTTTCGGGATATTCTGCAAATTCATTTAAAATTTTGTGTCAAGTTGTTAATGGGACAGGACAACCAAATCCAACATTGTGGAGAGAAATTGATTTTACAAATGAACTAAGTGGTTCAACTATTAATGGATATTTAACCGCCAGTGGATTAACTACAAATACATTTCAGATAACTAATGAATTGTATAATAGTGCAACAATATACAATTTAGCTAACTATATTAACATACCACAAAATGGATACCCAGAAATATTAAATTTTGGGGATGAATATTATTTTTATGGTAATCTTCAAACAGACATTAGTGCAACAATTTACGAAATGAGATACCTTATAAATCTTGGTAATAATCAATTTACTAATACGTCAAATCCAACATGGTCTCCTGGAACCACTTCATATATGACTGAAATTGCTTTGTATGATTCTAATTATGACCTTATGGTTATTTCTAAATTACAGTCACCAGAATTAAGACAAGGTATCCAACAACTTGTGGTTAAATTAGATTTTTAATTTGGGATTCAATATCATTAATACAAAAGACTTTACAAATTAAACATATTTCCGAAGTTTATAGAAATGTTTATCATCATAAAATCATTTGAGAGTTTAAATGGGAATATGACGAATAAAATTAAAAAAAAAATATGGTTAAAAATAAGTTAAAAGATAATCCTAAAGTTTTAGGATTAGATGTTTCTACTCGAACAATTGGAATTGCATTGTTTGACATTCAGAATAAAGAATTATTGGAATTAACACATATTTCGCCAACCCCAAAACCAAAAGTTGAAGATAAGATTGAGGAGTTAATGCTTAAAAGTAATATTTTTAAACAAAAATTACAAGAATATGTTGATATGGGTATTACGCATGTTGTAATTGAGGAACCATTATTAAATTCAAACAATGTTTATACTGTTGGAACATTAATGAGGTTTAATACCTTAGTGTGTAAAGACGTGTATGACATTCTTGGTGTTGTACCAAAATTTATATCAACTTATAATTCAAGAAAGTTTGCATTCCCACATTTAGTCCAAAAAAACGATAAAGGTAAGTATGTTTTATTTGGCGGACTTCCAAAAGATATTGATAAGAAAGTGGTTATTTGGGAATTAGTTGCAAAAATGGAACCACAAATTACTTGGTTGTATACCAAAAACAATACACTTAAAAAAGAAAATTTTGACCAAACAGACGCTTATTCAGCCGCTCTTGGTTATATGAAATTAAAAGAAATTTGGTAGATTAAAATATTTTACATATCTTTGTTCTATGGGATATGTAATTAATAATGATGAGACCAAAGCAATTAAGAAAATAATCAAAAAGTTTTCCGGTAATAAAATTGACCCCACAAATCAAAAACTAAGAGGTTCTTTCAAAATTACAAACTTCAGAAAATACCCCTTTTCTGATGAAATTGATATTGAATTCAAAGGAGAAATTTTTGCTAAGACAAGTCTTTTTGGTGGACAAGAATGGCTCTCATCTGAAATTTATTCTCAAAAAGGTGTTTCCAAAATAAAAATTAATAAATTAATTAAACGACACATATTAAGTGAGATAAAGGCTCATGCAGTTTATTTTGGAATTAATATTAAATTTACACAAAATTTAAAAAAAATAACATGGGTTTAATTTTGATTTGTTGGGCAACTATGTTGTTATTAGTGGTAGTTTTTACGATATGTGAATATATCATTAACAAAAAATTTAAGGATGAAAGTCCTATTAAAAAATGGTGGAGAAAAAATATTATTAGCATTTGGAATAGTAATCACCCACGATTGTAGGTAATCCAAAAAAATTTACTATAATTAGTGTATGTCAGATGAGGTAGAGATTTTAGTGGAGTTACTTAGAGATGTGTTGGGTCGTGAGAAACAACACTATGAATCTAAAGGTCAAATATCTTTTGACTGTCCTGTTTGCGCCGATGAGAAAGGATTAGACGGTGGAGACGGAAAGGGTAACCTTGAAATTAACTATTCAAAACACGTATACAAGTGTTGGTCTTGTGGTGAGACATACGGAACCCAAGGACCATTAGGTAAATTTTTTGATAAACATGCCACCAAACAAAAGAAAGTTTATAACCTTATTAAACCTGAGGAATTAAAACAAAAAGATGAAAGAAACCAAAGTTAAAATTACCTGAGGGTTACACAACATTTGAAGATTCCAACGCAAGATTTATTCCACACATCGAAGCGATGAACTACCTTAAATCAAGAGGTATCACGGATGACATAATTAAGAAGTATAAGATTGGTTATACGGCTACAGGTGATTTTGCTTATCGTATTATTGTTCCATCATTCAATAAAGAAGGGACTTTGAATTACTTTATTGCAAGGTCGTTCGTTCCAAAAAAAATGAAATATAAGAACCCAACAGCAGCTAAAGACGAAATCATATTCAACGAGGGGTTGATTGATTGGAACAAGGATGTTTATTTGGTTGAGGGGGCATTTGACGGATTCTTCTTGGATAACTCCATTGTGATGTTGGGTAAAAAGATGAGCAAGTTATTATTTGAAACTTTATATGAAAAGACTAATGGTAATTTAATAATTTGTCTTGATGAAGATGCTCAGAGCGATGCATTAAAACTATACCACACCCTCAACGGTGGTAGATTATATAATAAAATAAAAATAATTAAACCTCCAAAGGGAATGGATGTTGCCGATTTACGAGGACAAATAGATGAATATTACTATGAAATTAAATGATGTTGTTAAAGAAATAAGAGAGATTATTTCACAAAAACAAACCGAACTTGGTTTAACTTTTGAGGAAGAAAACCACATATATACTATGAATGGAAAAACTGATTATCCGTCAGTATCCAAAGTATTAAAGAAATTCTACACAGAGTTTGAGACTGAAAAAATTTCTTTAAAAGTTGCTGGTGGTGACCCACAACGTCAACAAGAGTTGATTGAGGAATGGGCCGCAGCTGGTGATTATTCTACCAATATGGGTAGTCGAGTTCACTTTGTGTTGGAGAATGAGGTTATCAAAAAACACGGAAGTTATAAGAATGTAAGACAACCTGAATTCAAATGTGATTTAAGTCAAATTATGAAGGGTGACAACATGATTATTGCTGGTAAAAAATACCTTGACCTTATGGAAGAACGAGGAGCGGTATTGATTGATACTGAAATGGTTCTGGGTCATCCTGAACTTGGATATACAGGTCAACCCGATAAAGTGTGGTTGATGATGAACCGTGACAAAACTGAATATGGAATTGTCATCACAGACTGGAAAACAAATAAGACAAAGAACTTTGTTTCAACCAAGTACACCAAGAAAATGTTACCACCATTCACTAAATATGATGATACCGCACTTGGTCACTACTATGTTCAATTACCACTTTATGGTAAGTTATTGTTGAAGATGTTGGAAGGTAGTAAGTATGAAAACATCAAGCTCTATGGTTGTGTTATTTCACACCTTAAAGAAGATTGTTTGTATGATGAATACAAAGTCCCTCAAGATGTTGTTAATATCATTATGAATATGAATGTTAAACAATATTTGACAAAATAACCTTAATTGATTAAACTTATAAAAAAACAAAAATGAGCGATTTAACACCAAAAGTTAATTTAAGAGATAGTGAAACTATCAAATGTGAGAAATGTGAAAGTATCTACTTTAGAGAGGTGATTTACATTAAGAAAGTATCAAAACTGTTGACTGGTTCTGCAGAA
>B570J14230_10000936_pt1 | contig 11817 bp, 7 predicted proteins | sample LakMenepilimnion_3_FD_14230 | JGI IMG/M metagenome (IMG submission 14230) | reverse complement strand
TTTGTCGGAGTTTCAGATGGGGTAGCTGTTTGTGTTGGAGTTACATTAGGTGTTGGAGTGAAACTAGGTGTTGGTGTAGGAGTAGGTGTAATACAAGGACCCAATTGCACAACAACCCCATTTATCATTTGAGTTCTTGTCTGAGCAGAATACACTGGTGTTGAACCTGTTGTATCTACGTAAACATCAAAGGGACCTAACGCATTTGTATTCGGAGTAATCCGTACAATATAGTTATTACAGGTATCCGCCGAGATTTGTTGTTCTATTAAATTATCACAACCTGGCGCAGTATTGACAACTATAATGGATTGAAGGGGCATTAATTTTTAATAATAAATACCAATTCAAATCCTTTTTATGAAAATAAATGAAAAAAATTTGGATTATATTTCCATTACCATTCCACAGTTTTATTCTGTAGAGTAAATGTCAAAAGCACAAGAGGTTTCTTGGATGGAAATATTTACAATACAATCTACTAGGTCAACCGTGATGTTAAAAGCACAACCAAAAACACAATCTAAAATTTTAAATACAGAACAACCACTCGAATCAACCAAAGTCAACATTATTTGTGGGGCTGTTTGGAAAATTGATGGGATAGTAGAGTTATAATCAACAGTTGGTGGGACAGTAGAATTGATAGTACCGAGCAGTGTTTGATAATTTCCATATACATCGGAAATAAAGACACTAACGGGGTAGGTTGCTCCAGTAATCGAATCAATTCTTACTTGTACCATGTCAACAACTTATATCATATTCGATAGCAATATCGAAGTTTATTATTTGGTTATCCAAAAAGGTATTTGCAGCATTTTTTTGTATCGTAATCTGATTATTTACCGTATCTACAATTACATTTGATACACCTGGAACTGATTGCAACAAAGAAGTTATCGAATCTATCCAAACATTGTCGGAAGGTACATCCACAAGAGTCTTACTTGTATAAAAAGAAGTCGATGCACTCAGACCCACAGGTTCAACATTTACAATTGCAAAAAATTCTGCCGAATTTAAAATACAGTTCGGGTCACCGTCAGTCAAATCAACAAAACCATCGTTCAACATCTGTAATAATCCCAAATTTACTTCAGCAGTGATTGGCATTTCTTGGTCCCCAATCAAAAATTCATAATATCCGCTCTTTTGACCCAAACAGGATATCTCTGTCGATTGTGAATAATAACATCCAACCGAATCACTAATTGTAAGACTATATGTACCACCTGTCAAACCATTTACAGTTATAGATTGAGGATTCCCTGGTATATTATCTGACCAATTGAAGGTAAATGGCGGGGTACCTGATGATATAAATGCTGTAATTACACCATCTGAACCATTACCACAACTTTCACTATAAAGACTGAACTGAAGAGTGGATGATTGTGAAATGAAAACTGTAGCACCCTTAGTACATCCACTTGAATCAACAACAGAAATAAAATGATTTCCCGATGAAAGATTTGTAACTGTTACCGCAGATTGTGAAGTATCTAAGTCAACCGCCAAACCATCAACAAAATAATTGAAGGGTTCCGTTCCCCCTGAGGTTTTGAATATTTCTATTGCACCATTATCCTGACCACAAGTTGTACCTGTGGATGCTATATAGACATCAAATAAATCGTTTGCAATTATATAGACATCTTGTGAATAAACGCAACTACTATCATCACTTACTACCACAGTGTAATCTCCTGTCACAAGACCATAAAATGTATAAATTGGTGAATTCAACGTTAAACTCTCGGAACTACTATCAGGTTTTATTAGGGTGTAAGTGAAAGGAGGATTTCCTTGGAACAAAGATATTTGTATACTACCGTCAGAACTTGAACAATTTGAATTTGTTGTTGTAATACTAACAGAACCTATAGATTGTGGTGAACTTATAGAAGTACCTTCGGCTATTGTACATAATCCCGCATCAGTAACCTGAAATTGATAAGAGCCTGATGGAATATTAGATATTGTAAAATTCTGTTGATAAGAAATTCCAACATTCCCTGTTGAAGCAGAATAATAATAAGGCGCTGTACCTCCTGTAACATATATTGTTAAAGACCCATCGGAACTGAAACAAGTTGGGGTTACAGCACTGAAATATCCAAATCCTAAAGGCTCCACCTCTCCGACATAAACGCTCTCTGATTTTTTACAATTATTTGCATCGGTTACTTCTAAAGAATAAACTCCCGTAGTTAGACCAGTTATTGTTGTTCCTGTACCACCATTACTCCAAACATATTTGAAGGGAGCCGTACCTGTTACTCCTGTGACATATAATTTTCCTAAAGGATTCGATGTACTAGAACAATATGAATTAGGAACAACATAAAAACCAAAATCAACAGGATTGGACTTTTCAATTATAAAATCAGAAGTTCTACCTGTACAACCTCCAAAATCCACAACTTCTATACTATATGTAGATGAAGATAATCCCTCAAATACTGCTATGTCTTCATCAGTAGTAACTGTTTGAATAATACTATAGGATTCATCAAGCAAGTTATAAATTGTGGAGGAGTAATCTGAAGTAGAAGTTGCAGATACTGAACCATTATTGGTATTACATGTTGTTGGGAAAATTGAAACTATTGAAGCAGTGACACCGCTTGAAACAGGTATATTTACGGTGAATGAATCATTCACAGGTAAACTACTATCATTCAACCTTATTGCATATGTTCCATAACCCAAATTTGTTCTTACAGAGGTACCTATAATCAAATATTCAACTGGAGGTAACGGGGGGTCCACCCACTCGATAGTATAAGGAGGTGTTCCACCCGATGGAGTTATACTAATTGCACCTGACGATGTATGGGAACAATCACCTGTAACCCCTAATATATAATTAAATTGAGCCACTAACTACAATTTATTGTTAGGTTTATTCCTACATTCAGATAAAGTGTTTGATTCACAAATGCTGGATTTGATGTTGTATTAAATACAGTTAGGGTATTACCATTCAAAGTAAAGTTATACCCGTAACTATTCATTTCTGGCAAATACAAAACAAGTGCTTGTCTCCATTCCAAATTTGACGGGTAACCATTAGAACCATAACCTGTATAGAACATTTCATTCACTATTGTTTGGTTTCCAATTTTCAAATCCACGTACCACTCAGAAACCAAAGTATCAAGCACACATTCATTCAAAGAGATTCCTTGTTCAGCTAAAACTGAATTTAATGATGATAATAATATACTACTAAAATTAGATACAGTAGGATTTCCGTTCAACCATGGGTATATAAAAATACTAACATATTGTTGAGAAACTGTACCATTGAAAATTCCTGAAGTAATCCTACATGGGTCTTTGACTTTTGGAAGAATCAAACAACCCCTTTGTCTTCTATATACCAACTTTTGTCTGTGGAGAATTGAATTTTCTAATTTTATTCCTCCATTCCAAATTGTTGTTGCAGGTACCATTTGTTCGACTAACTTCATCCAAAACGGACCTAATCCATCAACATAATCAATCAACTTTTGATATGTGTAATCGTAGTTAGGAAAACCAGTCTGTTGTTCTGAAAGAACATATTTCCACCACAAGGATTGTAAATTGGGATAACCACCGGTTTTACCATCAGTTATAAATTGTCTATTCCTTGTGTTTATCATATTTTGCCAAAAAGTTTGAGCAAATTCAAAAAAAGTTTTCTTTTTAGGTTCTGGGTTGACAAAAGTCCAATCTAAACCACCAGGGCTTGGGTATCCTACCGTCAAACCTGATTCAGGTATTGGATAATCGTATTGTACAGACTCCCTCCAAACATCAAAAAGTAATCCTTGTGCTGGATTCAGGAATATATCTACGTTTTTGACATTTAACACCAACTTTTCATTACCTACAAAATAATACGAATTGAAATTGGCATCCCTTGAAATTCTGAATAGGTCATCATCTGCTAACCAAGACTTTTTATTATCAACAACTCTCTCTAAAGAATATCCCAAAGTCATATATGGAAAATCTCTAAACCTATCCAAATATTGTTGACCATATGTGAATGGAACAAGTTGAGTTTGTATGTCAAAATTTTGTCCTGTGAATACTTGTCCTGTGTTTACAACTTCGTCAGGACTTCTATGGTCAGGTGTTGTTTCATACCAACCAGCACCTAATTGGAAGAAGTAGGTTTCAGTGTTTACAGGTGCCTTTGGATAACCCTCGTCGTCGACAGGATATTCCCCTCTAAAAACATTTACACTCTCATAGGTTGATGTGGCAGTAAAGGCACTGAAAACTTGCCCTTGAAATCTATAAGTTACATTAGATAATGTTGGTAATTGATTTGTATACGTTCCTCCTGATATGGATGCAAATTGAGACTCAAAATTCTCCATATTGATTCTTTGGTCTGCAAGGTAAATGTGTTCATTATATTCTATTAGTGAATCAGGGGCACCTATGAGTCTGAGTAAAAATTCTATAGATTTTCTTGTACCTTTAGATTTGAAAAGATACGAAGCATTCAGAATTAAATTTCTATAGAAAGCATAATTCAATTCCGTTGGTGTAAGTGCTTTGGCGTATCCAGGGTAGTTCGGCTCGTTTGTATTTCCAAAAATGGATTGAAGAAAATCCTCATCAGTTATGGGAGAAAAATTAGAAGACCAACCCAAAGTTTGAGCTAAGTTTACTAATAGCTGTGACGGTATATCATTACCTGGATTGTAATTTACCGAATTCATGAATGCCAATCCATCAATGAATTGTTTTATTTGGTCAAAACTCCTACCATAAATCTGCAATATTTTTTCAACTTTTTGACCAAGAGTATCAAATTCTTTGAATGCATCTGTAACCAAAAATCTTGATATCAAATTAGTTTTATAGGAATCTAGTTCTACCGCAATATCTTGTAATTGAGTTAGGTAATTATCAAAATTCACACCCGCAATATCTAAGTTCCAATTTCCGTTCTTAGGGAATGTTACTTGAGTATATTGTGTGAAGAATTGACCTGTACTATTTTGTTGTGGTAATTGGAAGAATGCTGTATATTCTGGTTGCGTAAAACGATTCATCAAGAATTGTTCTACCGTATCAAAACTTTCAGCAAAAACTTTGTCTACTATAAAATCGTTTGGTCTTATTAAAAAGTTATCATAAACAGTGGTTGCTGTTGTACCGAATGGTGCACCAGAAACGAAGAAAGATAAAGTTCCTGTTGTAAGCGAAGTCGATGGTGTAAAAGATACAACTTTGAAAATGTCATCATTTATGTTTATACAATAATCTAAATAAGTTCTCGTTAGATTTCTAAGATATGATGTGGTAATTTCTCTAGCTGCAATATTTGTATCTGCACTGAAACTATAATCAATATCAAATGGATTGATGATTCTATCTAATGTAACATCAAATGAAGTTTCATCTGCAACTGGGTCATAGACAACGTTTATTGCTGTTGCTCCTGTTGTAAAATCCAAATTAGTGAAAACTACCTCTAAAGCTGCAGGAAAATAATTTATAATATGTGTGACCGAAACCTCGAACCTTTTTGACAAGGAACCATATAGAGAGAAGTTCAAAACTTGTGATACATCGTAATTCGGATAAACTCTGAATTGTGATGCTAAAATTCTTCTCGATTCAAAAACATCTTCGATGTTCATACTATCGAGAGTCATAGGTTCAGAAAAAGCACCAACATTAAACTTCCTGTTTACTTTCTCTGTGACTCCCGCAGTGAAATCAAAATTACCCAAAGTCAAACCCCCTCCGTTGACAGTCTGTAAACCAACTATATTGTCAGCGAAGGTTCCTGAACCACTACCAGGCACAGGGGGATAAAAATATTTTTTTTCTTGTGCCATTATGTTGTTATCGTGGTAAAGTTTTTACTAAAATCAATGTTAGTACCTCTACTTTGTTTAACCTCATACAATAGAGCATTGAATTCATTTCTAATCTCATACAGATTGTATTGTCTGTAGATATTGTTTTGTGAATCATAGATAGTATAGATACCATCGTCAATTGACTTAGTTTGATTACCATATAGAGCAATACCAAGACTCGATATATCATACTCAACCATTTCAATTTCTATTGTAACAGGATTGAAATAGGTATTAGAAATAATAATCCCTTGTGTTGGTTGACCTATAAAAGGTGTGGCGTTAGGGTTGTTAGTTGGTGATGATGAAGGTGAAAGTGTTAGAAACAAAAGATTTGAAGTCCCATCTACATATCTGTATCTAATTGCTTTTTGATTTGAGTTTGTTTCGTTTGTTACAACGGGCTCACAGAAAAAACAAGACGTAACCACTCTGAAAAAATTAGGTATTTTAGAACCATCAGGATTCAAATATTCAATTCTAAATCCAACCAATCCTTGTGGGACAAATTTATTTTGATACTCGGCTGGTACATTACCCAAATCTACAACTATCCCTTTCACTGTTGGTAAAGCACTTAAAACTCCACAATCAGTAATAATAGTTCTGATTTGAGCAGGTCTAAGATAAAGAGTATAAATTCCTAAAGCATTGAATTGTTGTGCTGGTAAGCTCAAATTATATAAACCACCTAATACCTCAACACCGGCATTACCACCTGTCTGAGTGTTATTGAAATAAGGTCTCAATATTGTTGGTGCATTTAATTTTGTAAGAGTGAAATCATCTGTGACATCTCTTGATGGCGTATACACCATCAATATTTCCACATCTTCTGGAGAAACATCACTGGGTCTTATTGTACCATATGAACCTATTGCCATAATTTAGTTTTTTTATAAATAGTTATTTTTGATTTTTAGATGGCACTTGCCTTTTCCTCTACATTGAAAAATCCGTATCCGTAATTTATCATGTCCCCTATATTATCGACCTCACCAAGTCTTTGAACCCTCTCATATGCACTATTCTTACCCCTCTCAACAAAAACGTCTGTTTGAATTTGAGGTTGGTCCACCGCTTTTATCAAAGTTTCATTTTTTGTAATAGGTTCTGCTGTTAAATTTTGATTCGTGAACCCCGATGAATCTTGGAAGTAGTTAGTAGTGCCGTCTATGTAATCATAGTAATTTATTCCTTGAATTGTATACCCTGTGTATGTGGAAGCAGTAACGAAAATATTACCCCAAATTTGACCATTAGCAATCACTGGTGTGAATAACTCATATTGATTGGGACCGTAGAGTTGGAGTTCAGTAAGTCTTGATTTAGATATACCAGAAATTTGGAACGGTACCGTTAAATAGTTGTTTGATGTTTGAGCCGCAACCGTGTTCACCGCATCACCTGAGAAAATGTAATCATAACTTATTGGTGTGTTAGCCCAACTACCACCCTGTGGAATAAAAAACGCAGTTCCGTTGGGGTTAGGTGCAATTATGTTTGTAAATGGTGATGTAATTTCTTTTTTCACCATAGTTTGTCCCCATGGATTTGTCTGTTGTAAAGTAATGGTATAATTTGCGGAAGCGGTTGGATACGTATGGGACAAAAAGTTTGGAGTAAAATTATTGATGACTTGAAGAGGACTACCGTCTCCCCAATCAACAGTATAAACTGAAAGTTCCAAAAATTTCTGAAATTGATTAGAGGTATTATAAACATAATAAACATAAGGTGATGTTGTTGTTGACGAAAATATAAAATTAGCCACAACGTCTTTTTGGAGTACAGCACCATCGAATGGACTATAATATCCAACATCAACCGCAGTCTGAGTTATCAGGATTGGTATTGTCAAACCAGTGAGTAATGAACTACCATTTGGACCGGCACTCAAAACCTGACTCATTCCTGAATACACACCAACTTCAATACCTCGGTAATTTACTTTGAATAAATCTCCTTGAATATTTTCGGGTGATATGATTATGTTATATACGTCAGACATTATTATGGGTTTATAAATTCATACCAAACGACTGGGTTATTTGGTTGACCGAATCTCACGTTATTCGAATCGAAAATTCTATAAGTCTGAGTCGGATAATCAATTTTCATTATATAATAAAAATATCTTGTTGTATCGAAGGTGAATTGGGAGTTTGGAAAAAAACTTTGTGGTTTGTTCATCATTCTTAAAAAGAAACCAGTCCGAGCATCATAAAATTTTGCCGACATATAAAAGGTACTGATATCCAAAAAGTTTCTTTTCTTCAACCAATAAATGAAAAACCCTTCTTTGTCCCCAACGTAATCGAGTTTAAATTTTGGTTTTTTAATATCAACCAAAGCTCTTGGTAAAATTGCTGGTTGTTTTTCACCTTGTTGTGTAGGAATTATTGCTGTGAGATAATTTATTTGTTTTTTTTCATCAGGAGTATCGTAAAAATCCAACTTGAAAAATGAGTTCGCAAAAGCATTCCTATAATAATAAACATCAGGTACACTGAATCCAGCAGCCAAATAAGTGTTTACCCAATTAGTTACGTTATTCAGTGAGGTTCCTGAATGAAAATTGAACTCATAATTTATTTCAGTTTTTAGATTATATGGTTGTCCTGTAAACGGTGCGTGAGCAAATCTTGATAACTCAAAGTCTCTTCCAACACCAATAACCTCAGTTATAATTTCTTCCTCATATAAATCTATACTTTGGTCAATACCCAAATAATCCCAAGACATTTCTATCGGAATTGTCAAAGATTCACTTGTTAAAGATGTGTTTGGGATTTTGTAATTATGCACACTCATCGAATAATGGTTTGATTGGGAAGTTTATACCAAATAGATTGTCGTTGAAATTTACACCTTCAGGAATCAATCTGAAAACTATTGAAGTAAATGGATAATGGGCACTGTTCAAAAATGGATAATCAACTCCTCTTCCTATATTGTCGAAAAACCCGTAGTCATATAAATCTCTCCATCTGAATTGTCGGTCAGCACTTGAGTAGTAAGAATAACTCGGAACATTATCTACGGACCCGACATTAGCGGTTTCGATGTAATCTGAAAAAATCCTCAAGGTCATCGAATGATGTGGTTTATAATAATAACCCTCTCTTATAGGTAAATGTGTAAATACGTTTGGATTGAAATTTATCTTATGATAAAGTGGAGATATTACCCTTTCTATCTGTTCATAGTTATTCCATTCACAAAAATCCCCATCAATTATATCTCCTATGTTTAAATCTTTTGTAAATGCAAAAGTGTAGTTTTGTTTGGTGTATGTTGAAATTTGTAGATTTGAATTTGAGTTAGTATTATTTCTATCCCAATATGGGTTTGTTGGTGATGATAAATTAAACTCCCATCCTCTTTTTATTCCTATTGGATTGGAAGGGTCGTAGAAATATCCTGTATAACCTTTGTGAATAATTGTGAGGAATAGTTCGCTTAAAGGTCTTTTTTGATTATCTATTAAAGTAGTAATATCTAAATCATAAGAAGAGGTAACATTGTAAGCATTACTACTAGTTTTTTGAGCAATAGTAGTTATAAAATTAGGGGTCAAAGAACTTAGTTGTAATTGTTTTTCTTCTAAAAAAATATTTTTTTCGAAACCTGATTTAGTCATCAGAGCATCATCAACACCTGTCAATATTTTATTCTGTCTGACATAATAATCTGATGTTGTTTCTAAAAGATTGTTAGGATTTCCAACTCTTTTAAAAGTACCAACTTTACCATTATTAAATGTTGTACCTGTATATCCGTAGTTGAATATGTTAAAAATGTACTCATCAGAATCTGTCTGACCATTACCCAATGAATAAACCTCGAATAAATCAACTATTCCATATTTGAAGGACAATTTCACATATTCACCAACACTCAATCCATGTGGTGCAACACACTGGAACGCTATGACATTACTTCCATTAAAAGTAGTATTTTGAATACTGAATGGAATTCCATCTTTAGCAACCCAACTATTGATTGGAACCAAGTTGGTATATAAAACTTGATTAGGGTTATTTTGGAAGGCGTAAGAAAAATAATAATTCCAATTGTAGGTATAAGCACTTTTTGCGTAGTAGTCTAAATGTTGGTCATTTATATCAGGTCTATAAAAATCGAATTCGTAGTATTGTGGAAACCCCTTCCATATGTTTGTTTGTGTTGATTCAAGTGAATTCACATAAAACAAGTTATCTCTGAACGGTGTATAGTTAGTTGTACCTGTCAAAGTATTCGAATAGAGATAATTTATTTTGAAAGTTGGTCTATAAATTCTCGAAGCTTGTCTCTCGGATTCAAAAACATCTTCTAATGATATTGTGGCGTTTCTATCATATTCAGTTATTTGTTGTTGTTTTTCCTCCAAAGTCACTGTTACCTTTTGGTCCACTTTGGGTGCAGATTGGTAAGACAAACTAGCTGGTATGATGGTGAATTTATTCATTAGGTAGATATTTTGTTTTAAATAAATCCATAGCACTTTTACCTTTGAATAATCCAAAGTAAAAATGATTAGGAGCACCAATCATAAATTTACTTTTCATTGAGTTCCAAACATTAGGGTCATAATTTCCAACTGAATCAACGTTGAAAATATATCCCCTTTGATAAATGTCAAAAGAAGTATTTGACGGTACAAAATAATTTGGGGTTGTAACATTTCTCCTATTTAAATTTTGATACTCGGAGGTAACAATGTCAGGAATGTCTGTAGCCCAATTGTTCCTCTCACTACCAAATATTGTAAATATACTTTGCGGTTGATTCAATTGCCATTGATAGAATGGTACTTTTTGAGATTTAATCCCATATGGATATGTAATTGCTGGGACGAAAGGATTCGGTCTGAAATTTATAATTCCTGGTGAAATAAAATCTTTCGTTTGCAAGTCAAAGGTTGTGGATGAGAAAAATATTCCCATAAGAGCATTCTCTGCGGTAGTACCATAAATAACGACAGGATTTGTATTCACCGGACCAGTACTATCATAATATTCGGGGGTAAAAGGTACGACCCCGATTTCACAATTGATTGACATCATTTGTGCTAAATCCGCATCAATTCTGTTTTTCGGAGGAATGTTTGGATTTCTACTGAATAACACATTCAACGAATCATTATTTGTGATTCGCGTGAGGAAAGTAGAGTTAGCAATTCTAGAAATCACAAATAAATTCACGATGTTGGACGTATCTTGATAACTTGTTGAATTCAAATTATTCATAACATAAGCCGCAGTAGAGGGTGTGAAAGTTATCTCATCATAAAATGAATCTTTCATACCCAAATTCATTATTGTCGTTGGAAATAATAAATTTCTAATGTTCATTGGAAATGATTGACCCAACGTTGGTTTCCCTATGAATGAGCCAGTCGTTGGTGTCCCTAACCACGGACTACTTCTGTAATAGAAATTATTTGTAGACGCATCAAAATATATTAGATTTCTTGGATATCTAAGTTCTTTCAATCTATTATCTCTCCCCCATTTTCTGGTTATTTGTATTGGGAATGTAAAAAGTGACCCATTCAACCAATTATTTGTAAATGATTGAGCCAACACCCCTCTACATAATCCGAAGAAAAACCTATATCTGAAACCCCATTCATTAAAATTTCTTATGTCTTTTCCTAAATCACGAAGTGGTCTTCTCATAAAGACATAACAACCACTTTCAACATCATCTTTTGTGGCACAATTTCTATTTACACCAAAGCTAGTATTATATTTTTCATAACAACCCAAAGAAACTGCATTTTCACAACTAAAGGAATCTAATACATTAGTCCAAGCAAGTTGTCCCTCAATGTCAGGGGGTATTATATCCGCACCTTGACCGAAGCTAACCGTTGATATCCCTTGGTCTGTAGAACTTATCACATAAATTGCAAAATTTAAGTTTTGTTGTA
>B570J14230_10000935_pt1 | contig 11821 bp, 6 predicted proteins | sample LakMenepilimnion_3_FD_14230 | JGI IMG/M metagenome (IMG submission 14230) | reverse complement strand
GGGGTGGAAGCAGGAGGCGAGCGGGTTGGTAAATCTAAGCCAGCGTTTTTTGTAGCATCCAGAGCGCATCATGCGGAGATTGGTGGGATTGCTCCAGGATCGATGGCACCAACGTCGAAGCGACTAGGAGAGGAGGGAGTGATCATTCCCCCAATGCGGCTTGCTGCAATTGGAGCGGATCGTAGTTGCGAAGTCGAAGCTTTGCTGCGAGGGGGCCAATTTCCATCTAGGAATGTCTCAGAAAATATGGCGGACTTATGGGCTCAACGCGCGGCAAATCATCGCGGTGTGTTGGCGATGCAGGAGCTTGCGCAAGCCTTTGGTGCTGAGTCGTTGCAGGAGTATTTTGGCGCGATCTTGGATGTCGCCGAGTCCAAGACGCGGAATTGGATCGCTTCGCTTTCCCATGACGAGTATCGATTCGAGGATAGCATGGACGACGGGAGTGCGATCAAGGTTCACATGCGGCGTGTATATGGAGAGCAAGGGTGGAAGCTCGTCATTGATTTTACAGGGAGTGGGGGCGAATCGATCGGTAACCTCAATGCAAATCCTGGGATCGTTACAGCGGCAGTGATGTATACGATTCGGTGTGCGATTGCGGATAATATGCCATTGAATTATGGAGTGATGCGAGCTGTTGATCTTCTTATTCCAAAAGGAATTCTCGATCCAAGAGGAGTCGGGCCGATGGAGCAGTGGCCTGCTGTGGCTGGTGGCAATGTTGAGACAAGTCAGCGAATCGTCGACGTGTTGTGGGGAGCGTTGGGGTTAGCTGCGGCGAGTCAGGGGACGATGAATAATTTTTTATTTGGCAACACCAAGTTCGGATATTACGAGACGATAGGAGGAGGGAGTGGTGCGAGTGCGCAGGGGAGTGGTGCGGATGCCGTGCATAGTCACATGACCAATACTCGATTGACCGATGTAGAAGTATTAGAGAGCCGATATCCCGTGCGTGTAGTGAATTTTGGGATACGGCGAGGTAGTGGGGGGGATGGCAAGCATGCCGGTGGTTGTGGGATGATTCGAGAGATTGAGGCCCTAGAGCGACTTGAGGTTTCGTTGGTTACCAATCGACGATGGAGAGTTGATGGTCGGTTCGCAGGACCGTATGGTTTAGATGGAGGAGGGTCAGGTCAACCGGGAGAGAATTGGTGGATTGATCGAGAAGGAACCTCGCATCGCTTACCGAGTTCGGTGCAGCAAAGTATCGAAGTTGGAGAGCGGATACGGATCTTGACACCCGGCGGGGGAGGTTGGGGGCGTACTATAGAACAACAAGGGCCCGACGAAGCGGCTCAAATGCAATAGCCAAACAGAGGTGTATTTAAATGTTGAAGCTGAATAGATATAGGTTGTGGTTCTTGGTGATGGCTTTGGGGGTGGGTCAAACAGTAGGCGTGGGCCGCATAATAGCCCAAGAGAATCGTGGACTCGCATATTCGGAGTTATCCCTCGTGAAGCTGGAGCGCGAGATTGAACTGCGAGACAGTGAGAGTGTGTTCGCAAAGTATTCCTTCAAGGATGAAACGTGCAAGCGACCCTTTTTCTTCAATGTGCATGCGCCAGATGGAACGTTGTTGACGAGGCGTTATCCACCAGTGGAAGGGGTTGATGCGACGGATCATGCAGCGATGCATGGAGGCATTTGGTTAGCGTTTGGAGATATCAGTGGAGAAGATTTTTGGCGTAACCGAGGGAGGGTTGAGCATAAGGAATTTTTGGAGTTGGAGAGCGAGAAGGAAGGTGTATTGAGTTTTAAAACACGCAGTCGATTTGTCACGAGCGAGGACCGCGAGATAGGCGAGGCTGTAGAGCATTACAAAGTGGTGAGGATAGGCAGTAGCTATGGGATGAGTTGGGATGCAGATATACGGCCTGTGCAATTGACTGGAGAAAAGGGGCTTATATTTGGCGATCAAGAAGAGATGGGATTGGGAGTGCGGATGGCAACGCCGCTTATAGAGAAAAATGGAGGAGAGATACTAAATAGCGATGGATTGGTTAAGGCGAGTGGTACATGGGGAAAGAGTGCGAAGTGGGTCGATTATTCGAAAGAGGAAGGCGGGAAGAGAGCGGGAGTGCTCTTAATACCCAGGGAGGAGAACCAGCGGAGTAGTTGGTTTCATAATAGAGACTATGGGTTGATGGTAGCGAACATGTTTGGGCGCAAGAGTTTGACTGGGGGGGAGTCGAGCCGGATGGAGGTTCGTGAGGGAGAGAGTTTAAAGGTAGGGTATGTTGTGGTTTGGTATTCGATGAATGCGATTGAGTTCGGACAGACGCTTGGTTCGCGGCGTGAAAGATTAGAGAGCATGGTCAAAGAGTATCGCGATCGTCTTCAGTGAGTTTGCGATTTTGAAAACACCCTCCGATGTAGTGCAACTTATCTGCTGTTAGCAATCTTTCAGTGGCCTCTTTTAAAACGCCCTCTGACAATCCCCGGTTTTCTGCTACCATGCTTCGACCGGTGACAGGTCGGTTTATCTCTCGATTGTGATGGGGCCCATGACGCTTCGGCTCCGGTTGCTATTAATCCCGCCCCAGCGACTGTCATCAAGTGGTTTAGTCGGCGTATCATGTACGGTGAACGAACCGTAGGCTGGCAGTTGGATAGTTTTCGTTTTTCATGCTTTTTGTTTGAAGGGAATATATTGTCTCCACTACTTACCGAGAATTCCATCGTCCATACTCTCTGGATTGGTGGCCAATTAAGCTTAATGGAGCAATTGACGATCAAGCTTCTGCAATCTCACGGTCATCAGGTGCATCTTTGGTCCTACGATAAACCCAAGGGGGTACCAGACGGGACTATTTTAAGGAATGCAACAGAGATATTGCCTGCTTCAAGCATCTTTCGATTTACGGGTAAGCCACTCCGTTTAATTCCGAATGGTGGGATTGGATCATTGTCACACTGGTCGGATCAGTTTCAACTAAGGCTTTTGCATCAAGAAGGGGGCATCTATGTACAGCTTGATGTAGCATGTTTGAAGCCTCTTAACTTTGAAAATGAGTATGCGTTTGCGTCCCTTCCTCTATCGGGAAGGATTTGGCCGTTTAAAATACTTGGCATTGCTCCATTTGTCATGAAATGTCCTGCTGGATCTCCATTTGCAGCAAGTTGCGCGGCATATCTGGCGTCACGAATAAACGAACAAACAATCGGTCACCTTGATTGGAATAGTTCCATGCGAGAGATAGGACGCCAGCATCGCAAGTATTTTCCTTTCTCATCGCGGCAAATACTAAACTCCCGACTCTACATGGATCTTGGTTGTCTTTCAAAAGGGCCATTTTTTGAAGCGACTGAAATCCCGGAAGAGGTGATAATGATTCACTGGTCGAATGCCACCCATGTAGGACGCAAGAGTGATCCTATCCCAGGTTCTGTTTACCATCAATTGCTCAAGCAGATGAAACTTGTCTGAGTTGGGCACAAAAGTGGTCCATCCGGCATGATCATGAGTGGTTGTACAATTGAGCGGGAAAAGAACCGCCAATGACACAAGACCAAGAGGTCGATTAACATACTCTAGGGCTGGCATCCACTTGGACCGTGTCAGAGGTCAAATTGGACACTCTAGCCGAGCGATCCAAGTGAGGTGCGAGCACCCTGGGTTTCGGTCCTTTTGCAATCTAACGCTAGCAACAGGGCGAGCTTGGTTATATAAAGAATTCTTAAGCGATCTCTGGGCCCAGGAGACAGAGGGGAAGGCGAAGAGCAACTTCAGAGATTGGTATCAGCGAGTCATTCGTACCAAGATGCTACCGATGAAAAACTAGCACGGGTTTTGAAGGAGCGAATCAATAACATTATGATCTACTGTACGCATGGGATCACCAAGGCGGTGGCTGAAGGTATCAAAAGTAATATCATGTCGATAAAAACGACGAGCGGGAGGCTATCGCAACATCGAATACTTCAAAACCTCCGTGTTGTTTTCCTGCGGTGGATTAGATCTCGAACTACGATTGTGCTGGATGGACCAGTTGCAATCAGTCCTGCGACCGTGTGACGCGACAGGTTTCCAAGCGTTACCGCAACGATGGATGGTCGAATGGGTATTTGCGTGTATCAATTGATGCTGATCCAATCTTTGGAATCAGTGATGGTTCCTTTTGATTTTTCCGTCAGCAGCGGCACGTTCGATGATACGCCGAGTCGAATCCTTCACATGTCGCCTAATTGCTAGGGTACCTTTGACCGTTTGAGTCATCCTTGGGAATTTGATAGCAATTCTCTCAAACAAACACATGTATGGAATAAGCGTTAAGGCTCTAGGCACGCATGTTCCGAGAGTCCGATAGCCAACGCATCGGCAAATGCTAGCAATCCGGGCGCTCGCCGGTGCGGTTCGAGGTCTGTCCCTAAACTCAGCAAATCGTAATGCTAGCAATTCGATCAGAATCTCAAGATAAACAGTCCCCTAAACGGGGGGATAGGAGCGCTAACTGATATTGATAGCAATTAATACACTCATCAGCGAGAGCTGGATTGCAAGCGAAAGTATGCGGAACCTTTTATAGATTGGGTTGGATTAAGAATTATTGGAAAAGATTTTCTGACCAAATTGCTGACAGTGGCGGTTCAGGGTCTGTCCCCCAACTTAAATAAATAGAAATGCTATCAATTCAATTAGGACCTCACTTGTGGCACCCGAACCTTTCTTCCGAAGCGCCAACGGGTATTGATAGCAATGACCTATGAGGCACATCTTCACTGTTTAAATGCTATCAAAACCATCCAGCGGTTTTTATTGCTTGGGTTGGTTCACCAGATATTACAAACTTTTTCGACCAAATCGTTGACATGAATTTTGAATTATGGCACATTGATTTTGGCAGAATGACTCGCCTAATATCGCTTTGTTTTTCGCACACACAACGTTCACGGCACACACAACCGTTGCAGAGCGAGCCACCTTGTAGGTGGCAACGGGAGGGACTCCCCGTCTTTAACACCTACTTCTCTCCTTCGTGTTGGGTTGCTCTGCGCGCAGATCCAACCGCGGCTTTCGTTTCCTATCGTTGTGTCTGAGTATTCTCGCCGATGGTTTCCTTGCAATGACCCGAGGGCCGAGCGACGTACTCGGATTCTTTGAATGTGTTGTCAGTGTGTAGGGAGATCTTCAACATGTCGCGTCGTAGTCGTTCGAGTGTGTTTCATCCTTCCGAGATTGCGTATGTGCACACGATGCTCAAGGTGTGTCGTAATTTGTTTTTGCTGGGGATGGATCGAAAGAAACGCAGAAAGCTTCTGCATCGTCGCCAGTGGTTCTATCAGCGGATGGAGCATTTGTGTAGCTATATGGCAATTGACTTGCTCGGATATGCCTTGATGGACAATCACACTCATTTTTTGCTTCGCTCTCGCCCTGATATTGTGGCGAGTTGGGATGACAGGACCGTGGTTGAGCGGTGGTTGACGATGTGTCCGAAGCGCCGCAAGAAGTTGAAGGTAGATGGCGTGGTGATCTACGAACCATTACCTCCGACCGAGGCTGAGATCACAGCGCAGATGCAGGATTCCAATCGGGTCAAAGAACTGCGGTTGCGTCTGAGCGATATCAGTTGGTGGATGCGATTGTTGGCTCAAGTCATTGCGCAGAAAGCGAATCGGGAGGATGGGGCAGGGCAGACTTTGGGCCATTTCTTCCAGGCGCGATTTCATGCGGTAAGAGTACGAACTAAAGCGCATCTTTTGGCTTGTGCGATGTATATCGACCTGAATCCCTTCCGTGCGATAATGAGCGATACGCTTTATGGCTATGAAGACACTTCGGCGAAGAAACGGTTGGATTTGCTCAGGATTGCGTTGGGGATGGAGAATGACAAGGCGTCGAAGGCACAGGTGAAGCGTGCGAAGAAATTGCTTGGTGTATTGGGAGCTGCGAAGCGAGAGGAGTTCAGCGATAGCGAGTTGGAGAGTCTATGTGCTCAATTACTTTGCGGTAGCAAGTCGATGTCGAAAGATGCATCGAGAGTTGACGTGGAAGGCAAGGTTGAGGGACAAGAGGTCGCTCAGGCGAAGAATTTAAGTGCGGAGCAACGTGCAGCGAGGGGAGAGTTTCTCAGTCCGATCCTTCTGGATAGTTTATCGACGGACCCACAAATCAGTACGCTTGGAACGCGATGTAGCGACAAAGGTTTTTTACCGATTTCCGCAACGGAGTACTTTGGTTTGTTGCAGTGGAGTATTGAGAATGAAGTTGCCAAGCGAGGGGGGCCTAAGCCGGTGGAAGTGCCGGAGGTTTTGCGTCGGTTAGACGTCAGGGCGGAGCAATTTCTCGACTTGATTAGAGAGTTCAGTCGTTGTTGTCCTCGAGAAGCGGGTCGCGGAGATATTGGGATGCAGAAGTCCTACGATCCATCTTCGCTTCGAAGTCCCTGGGATGCGGAGGTGTCTACGCAATCCCAAGGTGGAGACACTGAAGTTATCGATTTAGTCGGCGAAGAGAGACGCAGAGGAATCGCTTACGAGAGCGTAATCGGTGGGCAGGGGATCTCAGGGAGTTCTTAGGGAGACGAACAACGCGGTGCAATGGGTCAGCGCTTCGAGATATGGCTAGAGTTTCATTTCGGCATGGCCCTTGGTTTTGCATCGAAGTAGGACTTGCGTGCGATAGGGTTGGCTATGCGGTAGTTGCAGAGGATTTGCGGTATGCAGGAGTTCGTTCGGGACTTCGGTGAGTCGTCGAATGTTCGCGATTGCAATGCCCTGACGTGGGTTCGCATTCGATTTTGCATCGCGAGTGAAGTTTGAGGGAGAAGTGATCAAAGCGGGAGAGGTATCCTGTAGCGCATGGGGTGCGCGCGGAGGGTGCGACGGACGAGAGGTTTGCGGGCTGAAAAGAGTTTAATCAGCATCCACAAGTCGGGTTTTTAGGAGCAGAGAGTCGCGTGGTTGCCCCGACTATGAATGCAAGCATTTTTTTCCGAATAGAAACAGGTTCAGGGACTGTCCCCAGCCAGGGCGGCAACAAATGCTAGCATTCTCCTCGGTCGCGGCGCGGTTCAGGGACTGTCCCCAGTGAGCGCAGCGGAATATGCTAGCAATCTGTTCGGTAGGCGGGGAGGTTCAAGGGATTTCCTTAGCCGTGGTCAGCGCGGCAACTCATTGCAATTAGACGCGACCCTCAAAACTCAGAATCTTCACATGACGCATGCACTTGGATTCCTAGCCCAGAGTGCTTTCCGATAAGTCGCAACCACTAACCATTTGCGCAATCGCACTCCGTTGGATCAGGCTTTTGGTCGCGGGTGTACACCCTCCAGCCCCTCAATGCAATCCTTAACATAAAGTGGGCTGCGAGGAGGAGGATGGAGACCCGGGGCGAACAGTATCAATGTTGATCAGCGGCGATTTTTAGGGAGTTTAGTATTCCAATACCCTAGGCAGACTCTTCGCTGAAGTTACCCATGCGGTTACCTCCGCCAAGCTCGGTGGCTGTCGCGTGTTTCGTTTGTTAGATGCATTGACCTGCTTGAGCTTTGTATGAAGATTCGAGGGAACGCGTGCAGCAAGCTCTACCACCGTGTCCACACCGGCGTCCTCGAGCAACTGTGCGTACTCCGATCCTACCCCAGGCACCCGGTACAAGTCCGCCATATTGGCAAACCGCAAAATCCATTTCGGACTAATCGCTGTCTTCTCCGCTAACTCCTTACGCTGTTTTGGCGTTCGTGTCGCCTTAAGCAACCGATCGCTATCCTTTATCCCCGCTTCAATGAACTTCGCCCGCCGAACCGGACCAATCCCCTCGATGTCGTCAATCTTGTAATTTGCCATTTGCTTATCGCTCCGTTGAAAAGAAAAAGCCGTAGGTGAAGTACTTAATCGTTGCTCTTTAGCAGAAAAAGTTTTTTTAAATCCAGAGCGCTCGGAATCAGGTTCTGTCATCATCCGCGAACAGCGTAGAAGCGAATGCTAGCATTCGTTTCTGTGGCTGCGCGGTTCGGGGACTGTCCCCTGTCAGCGCAGCGGAATATGCTAGCAATCTACTCGGTGGGCGGGGTGGTTCAGGGACTGTCCCCAGGCGGCAGGGCGACGAATGCTAGCAATTGACGCGGATGTGGATTTTCGGCTCGCAAATCGATATGATTCCCAAGTAGTCTTCGCTTCAGCAACGTCTCCAATAGCCCCCTCTCTCCCCCGTTGACTCAATATGAAAAAGCTTCAATCACAATTCCATTTCTACCCAGCAACCATACTCGCACTTTGCGTCCAACTCTGGATTCCACCAAACACATCCTCCGCTCAAAACACGGAACAAACTTCCCCAGCCTTTAGCTTGCCCACACCTTCGCTCCCCCCATCTACCTATCCACAAACCACCCCAACCAGTGCTCCTCTCGCGAACCAACCCCTCCCGCAAATCCCATCCGCTTCAACTTATTCCTCTCCCTATCAAACCCAACCGTCAAACTTATCACCCCAAGTGTACCAACCCCAACTCTACTACTCCCGCACTTACCCTCTGCTTCAAGATCTCAATCCAGATACCCAATCAATCTATAACAGCGAAATTTCTATCGGCCGTTTGCTCTCCGAATACCAATCCAGCGATGATGACTCAAGAAAAAATCAAATCGCCTCGGAAATATCAACGCTCGTAAAACAGCAATTCGAACGAAAGATAAACCTTGAATCGCAACAAGTCCAACAAGCTCAATCTCAATTCGAAGCCCTGAGAAAAACCGTCGATAAGCGTCAAGCAAACAAAGAGAAAATCATCGCAGATCGCGTAACTTCACTGCTGCAAAAAGTGGATGGGACCGGCTGGGACTACTTCCCGCAACCGTCGACATCGGCAATACCCATTTACCCCACTCCCGCACCAATTCAACCATTGCCAAGCTTCTCCATGCCACCGACACTTACCCCTCCCACGCAAGGCCCCAACGAGTGGCTTCAGCCTCCCAGCCCCCCCCAACCTCGTTTAATCCCACCAATCGGTAATTCTTCGGCGAATTCAAACCCGCTAGCACCTCGTGCGCCTGAACCAAATGATCCTACTCGGTTATCCCAGCCTTCATACCCAAAAGCCATGGTCAGTTACGATGACTTCAAAGAACTCGTAACTGAAGTCGAATCACATCGTAAAGATAGAGTTGTAAACCTCGATCAGTTCATTGAAATGAGCAAACAGCCAAACGTGATCGTCCTGGATACACGCTCCTCGTTTCGCTTCGAGCGTATTCATATCAAAGGTGCGAAACACTTGGCTTTCACCGATTTCACTGAAGCTAACCTTAAAGGTACTATCCCCTCGCCCGATTCAACAATCCTTATCTACTGCAATAATAATTTTACCGGTAACCAAGTGGATTTCGCTTCGAAGTCCGCTCCACCACTCCGCCGCAGAACTAACCCCCTTCAATCGCAAATCGCATCTCAAGAACGCCCTGTACAATTGGCTCTAAACATTCCAACCTATATCAATCTCTACGGATACGGTTACCGCAATGTTTACGAACTGGGTGAATTGGTCAACGTGAACGATAAACGGATCGCTTTCGAAGGTTCCATCGTCTCCGATGAATCAACCAAACCCGATAACCCAAAATAAACTCATGGGATGGCCCATCCGCCATTTCGGTAGATGATGATACAAAAGCTGTGAATGAAAGCCCCATCCATAACCCCCTTTTTTGAAACACAGAATCACAGGGAGCACAAATCTCTAAACATGTGGAGGCCGGTTCGGCGGACGTTGGGTCCTCGGTGCGTTATGCGACCCTCTCGGACGATCGTTGTCTCTCTTAAAATGAACATGGCCGTTTCGCATCCGGTTTGTGAGGGCATTACAAAGACCGCTTCACGTACCCTATAAAACTGTGTGTAAAGGTAAGCGTCGTTTGGGTTTGTGCGGTATTGCTTCAGCCACTAAAACTTCGCAAGAACCAAACAGCTACCGAGGAGCCTGAAGCGAATCGATAACACTGTGACCTACTGGACGCACGAAATTACCAATGCGATGGCAGAACGGGCAACGGTAGGATTATGTCGATGAAATGTTGAGCTAGAAGCCGACCTCTTTAGGTCGGACTTGATCGCCGGCATTCCTAGAGTGATGCTGGAATGAATGGATAGCCGGGGCGAGTCGGGGACAGTCCACGACTTGACAACTCGAACTGTACGCATGAATAAAAGCCTTCAGAAATAACATGGTTGCTAGAACTGCACTTGTCACGGGATCCACTAGCGGTATCGGACTGGCAATCGCTCTCGAATTGGCCCGAAACGGTCTAAACATCCTTCTCAACGGACTCGAACCACCCGAACTCATCTTCGCTAATCCCGCCTTCTCCGAAGTCTCCTCTCACGGATCCAAAGTCCGTTACTGCCAAGCCGATCTGCGAAACCCTTCAAGCATTCAAGGCTTGTTTGACTTCTGCAACGCTGAACTTGGACCCGTCGATGTACTTGTCAACAACGCAGGTATCCAACACGTTGCGGCAGTCGAGGACTTTCCTGTCGAACTTTGGGATTCTATCATCGCTACAAATCTTACCGCCGCTTTTCACTCCACGCGTCTGGCACTACCTTCGATGCGTTCGCACAACTGGGGACGCATTATCAATATCGCTTCTGTCCATGGACTCGTCGCTTCCCCTCTTAAATCGGCTTACGTCGCCGCAAAACATGGGCTTGTCGGTTTCACAAAAGCCGTCGCTTTGGAAACTGCAACAACTGGGGTGACGGTAAATGCGATCTGCCCGGGCTGGGTCCTTACACCCCTAGTCCAAAAGCAAATTGAGGCTCGCGCTTTAAATGACAAACTCAGTTACGAGCTTGCAACACAACAACTTCTATCCGAGAAGCAGCCGTCCTCGCAGTTTGTCACCCCAGAACAAATCGCTGAGCTCGTGACCTTCCTCTGCTCTCCTTCCGCAAACAACATCCGCGGCGCCGCTTGGAATATCGACGGCGGTTGGCTCGCACAATAATAACCGGTACGCGAAATCCAGATTCGAAATAGCGTTATGGCAAAATGCAAGCGACAGGTTTAGGGGGCATTCGACTCCGTCCTCTATGCTTTTTCTTACGGCATCGACTGGTCGCCAGGATGTATCTATGGCTTCCTTAAGACTCCAGTCTCTATCTCCTGATTCTCTCACTTCGTGGATCGCTTTCTGCTCTCCCGCTAGTCCTCAGCTTTCGCAATGTAAATAGGACTCGCTAGTCGCGGAACTGAGGAAGAAATTTGTTGAATTTCTAAATTCAGGGCGCAAGTAGAAAGGGAAAAGGTGTTCTTGTCCGTAGGAGCGAGCTGCACAAGAAGGACGCTTAGTTCATTAGTTAAATGGTTTATTTTGAGGGGGATCGATATGCGATCAGCTATTTGTTGAGTGCGATCTAGGGTTTGTATTGTGATGGCGATATTGGCGTGTTCAAGCAACGCTAATGCAGGAGTAATTGTGGATATATCCGAGGTTGGGGGGGATGTTGTCGTAAATGTTTCGGGTTCGATTCGTCAGTTGGGTAATTTGCTGCAAACGACCGGCGGTACTGGGCCTTTCGAAGTGGGGTTAGGGCTGAACTCTTTTAATATTGCGGATTCCTCAGCAGCGTCGAAAATGTATACGGCAAAGTTTGCGGGGCTTGGAAGTGATGCTTGGGGGAACAGTCCTGGGGTCTACTACACTTCGATCGGGAGTGTCAGCGGAGTTAGGCATATGAATTACTTCGCAACAAACTATAGTGGGGACGGTCTATTCCTGTTGGAGGCGTCGTACACCTTCGGTACCGCGATTACAGGGACTGGAACGTTTGTTGGGAAGACGCTGGCCGACTTAGGTCTTACTAACCTCG
>B570J14230_10000932_pt1 | contig 11838 bp, 9 predicted proteins | sample LakMenepilimnion_3_FD_14230 | JGI IMG/M metagenome (IMG submission 14230) | reverse complement strand
ATTGAAGCTGGCGTTGATGTGGTTGTTGTCGATACCGCACACGGTCATCACCGCGCAGTGCTTGATGCGATTGAAAGAATCAAGAAGTTCTCGCCAACCACAGATGTTATCGGCGGCAATGTCGCAACACGTGCGGGTGCGCAAGCGCTAATCAATGCGGGAGCGGATGCGGTAAAAGTTGGCGTTGGCCCAGGTTCGATCTGCACGACTCGCGTTGTTGCAGGCGTTGGTGTTCCACAGATCACCGCAATTATGGAAGCGAGCAAGGCTTGCAACAAAGCAGGCATTCCATTGATCGCAGATGGTGGACTTCAATATTCCGGCGACATTGTTAAAGCAATTGTCGCTGGCGCAAATTCGGTAATGCTTGGTTCACTTCTTGCCGGCTGTGAAGAGTCTCCCGGACAACTCGTTGAAATCGATGGTCGCAAGTACAAGGCATACCGCGGCATGGGTTCACTCGGTGCGATGCAATCTCGCGGAGAACAGAAGTCATATTCCAAAGATCGTTATATGCAAGACGATGTTTTATCTGAAGACAAACTTGTGCCAGAAGGCATTGAAGGTAAAGTTGCTTATCGCGGCCCAGTTGCTGATGTTGTTCACCAATTAGTCGGTGGATTGCGCAGCGGAATGGGTTATGCCGGAGCACCTGATATCGAAACCCTGCGCCGTGAAGGTCGATTGATTCAAATTACTGCAGCCGGTCTGCAAGAGAGCCATCCGCACGATGTGCTTCACGTGGCCGATGCCCCTAATTACAGCAAGAAGAGCTAAGGAAGGCGACCATGGATATCGAAATCGCACCAGGAAAGCGCGCTCGCCAGGCATTCTCCTTTGATGACATTGCAATTGTCCCAAGTCGCCGCACACGCAACCCTGAAGATGTATCAACCACTTGGCAGATCGATGCTTATAAATTTGATATCCCAATGTTGGCAGCGCCAATGGATTCAGTTGTCTCACCAGATACTGCGATCGCAATCGGCAAACTTGGCGGCTTAGGTGTATTAAATCTAGAAGGCCTTTGGACGCGTTATGACGATCCCCGAATTCCACTTGGTGAAATCGCATCAATGCCCGACAAACACGCCACGCGCCGTATGCAAGAAATCTATAGCGCACCTATTCGTCCAGAGTTAATTAAAGAGCGCATCAAAATGATTCGCGATGCAGGCGTAACAGTTGCGGCATCTCTTTCACCACAACGCACTGCCGAACTGCATAAAGCGGTGATCGATGCCGGTGTTGATATCTTCGTGATTCGCGGCACCACAGTTTCAGCAGAACACGTTGGCAATGATGAGTCAGCGCTTAACTTGAAGAAATTTATCTACGAGCTAGATGTTCCAGTAATAGTTGGTGGCGTTGCCACAGCAACTGGCGCACTGCACTTAATGCGCGCAGGCGCTGCTGGAGTACTAGTCGGATTCGGTGGCGGAGCAGCTCACACAACCCGCAAGGTTTTGGGAATTGAAGTTCCGATGGCATCTGCCGTTGCTGAAGTTGCCGCTGCGCGCCGTGAATACTTAGACGAATCTGGCGGTCGCTACGTGCACGTCATTGCAGATGGTTCAGTTGGTCGCTCTGGAGATATTGCAAAGGCAATTGCTTGCGGAGCTGATGCGGTAATGATGGGTTCACCACTTGCTAAAGCAGTTGAAGCACCCGGACTTGGTTGGCACTGGGGGTCAGAAGCACATCACCAAGAGTTGCCACGTGGCGAACGCGTAAATGTCGGCACCGTGGGATCAATCGAAGAAATTTTGCTTGGCCCATCTCATACATCAGATGGATCTATGAACTTGTTCGGTGCACTCCGCCGCGCAATGGCAACATCTGGTTACTCAGATGTGAAAGCTTTCCAGCGCGTAGAAGTCATTATTCACAAGGCTTAATCGATTGAATTCTAAAAGCGGAGTATTAGTCGTTGATTTCGGCGCGCAGTATGCCCAGTTAATCGCACGTCGCGTGCGCGAAGCTAACGTTTACTCTGAAATTGTTCCATCGCACATTACCGCTGCAGAAGTAACGGCCAAGAATCCGGCCGCAATTGTTCTATCGGGTGGACCATCCAGTGTTTACGCAGACCATGCCCCAAAGTTTGATGCAGATATTTTAAAACTCGGAATTCCCGTATTCGGAATTTGTTACGGTTTCCAAGCAATGGCAGCCGCTCTTGGCGGTGTCGTAAGCCAGACTGGAAAGTCAGAGTTCGGAAGAACCGAAGTAAAGGTTGAATCAACTTCAAAAATCTTCTCATCCCTTCCGGCAGTGCAAAGTGTTTGGATGTCGCACGGCGATGCTGTAACGCAAGCACCTGCAGGATTTACCGTTTGTGCAGTCACCGCTGATACTCCAATCGCGGCATTTGAAGATGCCACCGGAAAAATTGCGGGCGTGCAATTTCATCCTGAAGTTCTGCATTCAGAACACGGCCAGGCGATTTTAAAAAATTGGTTGATAAATATTGCTGGTTGCCAACCTGACTGGACCACTGGAAATATCGCAGAGAACGAGATCGCAAAAGCTAAAGCTTTAATAGGAAGCAAGCGAGTCATTTGCGGGTTGTCCGGGGGAGTAGATTCCGCCGTTGCCGCTGCAATTATTCAACGCGCAGTAGGTTCCCAACTGACTTGCGTCTTTGTTGATCACGGCTTATTGCGCAGCGGCGAATCTGAACAAGTACAGCGCGACTTTGTGGCGGCCACCGGTATTGATCTAGTTGTGGTGGATGCCGTTGATCAATTCCTTAACGCTTTGGCAGGTGTGACAGATCCAGAAACGAAACGAAAGATCATCGGCCGTGAATTCATCCGCTCATTTGAAAAAGCTGCTCGAGATATTGCAGCCGGCGGCGATGTCGAATTCTTAGTACAAGGCACTCTCTATCCCGACGTTGTGGAATCTGGTGGCGGCACAGGAACAGCAAATATCAAATCCCATCACAACGTGGGCGGTCTACCCGATGATTTGAAATTCACTTTGGTAGAACCACTGCGCACACTCTTTAAAGATGAAGTGCGCCAAGTTGGTCTAGAACTTGGACTGCCAGAAGAAATAGTTTGGCGCCAACCCTTCCCAGGACCTGGACTCGGTATTCGAATTATTGGTGAAGTAACAAAAGAGCGCTTAGATCTTTTGCGTCACGCAGATTTAATCGCCCGCGAAGAGTTAAAGGCAGCGGGACTTGATCGCCAGATCTGGCAATGCCCAGTTGTTCTGTTGGCCGATGTGCGCAGCGTTGGCGTGCAAGGCGATGGCCGAACATATGGCCATCCGATTGTCCTGCGCCCGGTTTCCAGCGAAGATGCGATGACCGCTGATTGGTCGCGCGTTCCCTACGAAACTCTAGAAAAAATATCTACTAGAATTACCAATGAAGTTCGTGAAGTAAACCGCGTTGTGTTGGATGTGACGAGTAAGCCACCTGGAACAATCGAGTGGGAGTAGGAACTCGACTATGAAAAAATTTGCTGCGCTCTGTGCCCTGGCAATCGCCGTTAGTTCTCTAGCCTTTCTCCCCACATCCCAAGCTGAGGAACGCCCGCAAACAGTTGACGGTTGCGAGACTCCGACCTCTAAAGTGCGCACTCCAGGCACGCTCAGGCAACCAAGCAGCATTGATAAGAAATTAGCGACCACAATGACAATTACTACCAATTGCGGTGTGATCACAATTGCGATGAATCCAGCAGCGCCACAAACGGTTACAAATATGTCAGCGCTGGCACGGGCCAGATACTTTGATAAAACTTTTTGTCACCGTTTAACCACGAAAGGAATATTCGTTCTTCAGTGCGGTGATCCATCTGCACAGAAAAACGGTTCACCGGGATCCTGGAAGGGCTATAAAGATGAGAATTTACCTAAAGGTAAAGGCATTACTTATCCCGCAGGAACTGTTGCGATGGCCAATAGTGGTCCAAATACCAACGGCAGCCAGTTCTTTTTAGTTTACAAAGATACCGCTCTGCCTGCTAAGTACACGATCTGGGGCAAGATCACTAGCGGTTTACCGTTGTTGTTAGAGCTTGAGAAAGTTGGGGCATACACAGTTGACCAAGCATCGGGTAAGGCTTATTACTCACCAGATGGTTACCCAGTGCAACCAGTTGAAATTAAATCGGTGAGGGTTCGTTAATTTGTATTAATGATTTTAAAAGCTTCTGCAATACGACCATCAGGCAATCCACCAATTCCTGCATTGCGGTGGCCCCACTCGCGAACCATGTTTTCTAACTCTTTATTGTGGGCTGTTTGAGATGCGTGCGCGTGCAGAGCTTTCATCTTTAGATCAAAAGTATCTGTGATATCTACCCAGTGATCGGGATTAGCAAAGCCCATCATCCAAACTTCTTTTACGCGATGCGGTTGTAATCCCTCGTTATCTAGTAAATCAGTAAAGGCAAATGGATTGCGCGCATCGGGATAGACCGCCTGAATTGCCGCTTCACCTGCTGCTAAATGATCTGGATGGCTTGCACCAATGCGATCCCAGTTTCGTTCAGGAGATTGGCAGACCATGCGATCTGGTTTGCTGATGCGAATGCGGCGAACAATATCTTTGCGAAGGGCAAGGGTTGGTTCGAGGTGGCCGTCTACATAATCTAGAAAGGTAATGTCTGTAACGCCGATTGCCGCACCTGCTGCGCGTTGCTCACGCTGTCTGATTGCCGGCATTTCTTCTTTGGTAAAGCCAGATTCTTCGCCACCTTGATCGCCATTTGTGCAGAAGACATATGCAACCTCAATGCCTTCTTTAATCCATTGCGCGATAGTTCCGGATGCGCCAAAGTCTGAGTCATCGGGATGAGCGTTGATGACGAGTACACGTTTGATTTCAGAATTTGGTAGCGGCTCCATGACAGTCAAGCCTAATAGACTCCGCGCCATGGTTGATACAGATGCGCTGCTCGAGGGGTTAAATCCCCAGCAACAGAAAGCGGTCATTCACCAAGGCGCACCGCTATTAGTTGTTGCTGGCGCAGGATCTGGAAAAACTCGCGTCTTAACGCGGCGCATCGCCTATTTAATGGCAGCGCGCGGGGTGCGACCATATGAAATATTAGCGATTACATTTACAAATAAAGCTGCTGGCGAAATGAAAGAACGAGTCACCGATCTGGTTGGGCCAGTTGCGAAATCTATGTGGGTCTCAACATTCCATTCGGCTTGTGTTCGTTTACTACGCCAAGAAATTGAACGCTTGGGATACAGCAGTACATTCAGTATCTACGATTCTGCAGATTCGCAGAAGTTGATTTCGCGGGTGATGGAGGCTTTAAACCTTGACCCTAAGCGATATCCACCACGACAATTCCAATCGCTAATCTCAAATGCCAAAAATGAACTACAGACTCCTTATCAATACCTATCGGCTGCCCAGAATCAATTTGAAACTATCGTCGCCGATGTTTACACAATGTATGAAAAACGTTTAAAACAAGCAAACGCCTTAGATTTTGATGATTTGATAATGAAGACAGTGCAAGTGCTGCAGCAATTTCCTGAAACAAAGGCGCGCTTTAGATCCCGCTTTCGCCACATCTTGGTTGATGAATACCAAGATACAAACCACGCGCAATATGTGTTGGTTAAGGAATTAACCGGTACCGAAGGTGACGGATATCCCTTAGCCGAACTCTGCGTTGTGGGAGATGCTGACCAATCAATTTATGGTTTTCGTGGGGCAACTATCCGAAATATTCTGCAATTTGAAGTTGATTATCCAAATGCAGCGGCAGTTCTGCTTGAACAGAACTACCGCTCCACTCAGAATATTCTCAACGCAGCCAATGCGGTGATCACGCAGAATGAGTCTCGCAAAGAGAAGAACCTTTGGTCTGATGCTGGTTCAGGTGCGCCGCTTGTCGGATACGTCGCAGAATCCGAATATGACGAAGCTGAATTCGTAAAAGGCGAGATTCGCTCGTTGCAAGATATGGGCCACTCTAATCCAGGCGATACCGCAGTCTTTTATCGCACAAATGCGCAATCACGTATCTTTGAAGAAATCTTTATGCGCGCTGCAATACCTTACAAAGTGGTTGGCGGACTGCGCTTTTACGAACGTAAGGAAGTTAAAGATTTACTGGCTTACTTGCGAGTTCTGGCAAACCCAAATGATGAGGTTTCCCTTCGCCGAATAATCAACTTTCCAAAACGCGGAATTGGTGACCGCGCTCTTGAAGAAGTTGAAATCTTTGGTGATGCACAAGGAATCTCTTTCTGGCACGCGCTCCTGCGCGTTTCTGAGGCAAATGCAGTACCCAATAAAGCATCGCAATCCATTTCACAATTCACTTCAATGCTGACCGCGCTGGCGGTCTTGGTTGAAGCTAAGACCAATCCATCGGTAATCATTGAGGCAGTTCTGGAACAGTCCGGTCTACTAACCGAACTCGAAGCGAGCACAGATCCCCAAGATGAAGTTCGTGTTGAGAATTTAAAGGAACTTGTTTCGGCTTCTATGGAATATGAAGAGCGCCCCTTTGAAGAACTTGGCGAAGATGAAGAAATTTCATTATCTGGCTTCCTCGAAAAAGTCTCGCTGGTGGCAGATGCGGATGAGATTCCCGATGGTGAGGATCACGGGGGAGTCGTCACGTTGATGACTTTGCATACCGCTAAAGGTCTGGAATTTCCCACAGTATTTCTCACTGGTATGGAAGATGGAATCTTTCCGCATGCCCGAACACTTGATGATCCAAAAGAGATAGAAGAAGAGCGACGTTTGGCATACGTTGGATTAACCCGCGCCGAGAAACGTTTATATATTTCACGTGCGGAATATCGTTTAACTTTTGGAAGCCCTAAATACAATCCAGGTTCACGTTTCTTAGATGAGATTCCAAGTGAATTAATAGAATGGAAGAATGATTCTCGTTCTAAATCTTCCTCTGGCAGTTCTGCAATTCGCAGATCGCGAGTTGCTACTACTGCGCCTCCACGCGCGACCGGTAAGAAATCATCAGCGATGGTTCTCGAAGTTGGTCAGCGTGTGTCACATGACACATTCGGACTCGGCACCGTCGTAGCGCTGGCAGGTGAAGGCGATAAATCTGAGGCAACGATCAACTTTGGGCAATATGGCGATAAAAGACTGCTGCTGCGCTATGCGCCTGTGGTGGTTCTGTAACCCACGCCAAGGATTAGGATTACCCCTATCCACTAGCGCAAAAGAAGAGCTAGTAAATCGTCGAAACGGTAATTATCTGTGGATCTCTTTGAATACCAAGCACGTGACCTCTTTGAAAAACATAACGTTCCTGTCCTGGGTGGCGCAGTGGCCACGACCGAAGATGAAGCCTTTAAAGCTGCATCTGCAATGGGTGGAAAAGTTGTAGTTAAGGCGCAGGTAAAAGTTGGTGGACGTGGCAAAGCAGGTGGCGTAAAGCTTGCAGTTGATGCAAACGATGCCAAAGAGAAAGCCGGCGCAATTCTTGGGATGGATATAAAAGGCCACACCGTTCATAAGGTGATGATCGCCCAAGCTGCGCCAATTGTTGACGAGTACTACATTTCAATTTTATTAGATCGTTCAAACCGCACCTTCTTAGTAATGGCATCCGTTGCCGGCGGTATGGATATCGAAGAAGTTGCACGCACAGCGCCTGAAAAATTGGCGAAGGTTCCAGTGACTGCAGTAGATGGAATTTCTCAAGCAAAGGCTAAAGAGATCATCGCTCAAGCAAAGTTTCCAGCAGATATCGCAGACCAAGTTGCAGATGTTTTAATAAAACTCTGGGAAACATTCCAATCCGAAGATGCAACTCTGGTTGAAGTTAATCCACTTGTAAAAACTGAAGACGGTCGAATCATTGCCCTTGATGGAAAAGTTACTCTCGATGAGAACGCTGAATTTCGTCAGCCAGATCATGCAGCACTTGTTGATCACGCATCGGCCAACGCTTTAGAAGCAGCTGCAAAAGAAAAGGGTTTGAATTACGTTAAACTCGAAAACGGCCAAGTCGGAATCATCGGCAATGGTGCAGGTTTGGTGATGTCTACCCTAGATGTTGTCGCATATGCTGGTGAAAAATTTGGCGGAATGCGCCCAGCGAACTTCCTAGATATTGGCGGGGGAGCATCAGCGCAAGTAATGGCAGATGGGCTTTCAATTATTTTGGGAGATCCTGATGTAAAGAGCGTATTTGTTAATGTCTTTGGTGGAATCACTGCTTGTGATGCCGTTGCAAATGGCATTGTGCAAGCGCTCGAACTACTTGGCGCAAAGGCGACCAAGCCAATTGTTGTGCGCCTAGATGGCAATAACGTTTTAGAAGGTCGCGCAATTCTTACTGCAGCAAACCATCCTTTGGTTGAGCAAGCGGAAACTATGGATGGAGCAGCATCTCGCGCTGCAGAATTGGCGGCTAAGTAATGTCTATCTTTATTAATTCGACAAGCAAAGTAATTGTGCAGGGTATGACTGGTTCTGAAGGAACCAAACACACTCGCCGCATGTTGGCATCGGGTACAAAAGTTGTCGGAGGCGTTACACCTGGCAAGGGTGGCCAGGTCGTTGATATAGACGGCCACCAACTTCCTGTCTTTAACTCTGTTGCTGAAGCGATCGCCGCAACTGCAGCAAATGTTTCAGTCGTTTTCGTTCCACCTAAATTTGCTAAGGCAGCGGTAATAGATGCAATCGATGCCAAGATGCCGCTCGTTGTTGTGATCACTGAAGGAATTCCGGTACACGATTCGGCTTACTTCTACGCCTACTCTTTGCAAAAAGGAACGACGCAAATTATTGGACCTAACTGTCCAGGGCTAATTAGTCCAGAGCAATCAAATGTGGGAATTATCCCTGCAAACATTACAAAGCGCGGCCCGATTGGACTTGTTTCAAAATCCGGAACTCTTACCTATCAGATGATGTACGAGCTTCGCGATATCGGATTCTCAACCGCTGTTGGAATTGGTGGAGATCCTGTAATCGGAACAACACATATCGATTGCCTANAGGCTTTCCAAGATGATCCAGAAACAACTGCAATCGTTATGATCGGTGAGATTGGTGGAGATGCAGAAGAACGCGCTGCAGCATTCATCGCAGAATATGTCACCAAGCCGGTTGTGGGTTACGTTGCTGGNTTTACCGCTCCTGAAGGAAAGACAATGGGCCATGCAGGTGCCATTGTTTCTGGTTCTTCTGGAACAGCGCAGGCAAAGAAAGATGCGCTCGAGGCAGCGGGTGTGAAAGTGGGACAGACTCCGAGCGAAACAGCGCGCTTAATGCGCGCCATACTCGGTCTCTGAGATAGCCCATGTTGCAACGTGTCCTAGCGGTCTCGTTTGCACAAGTCTTACGCACCGTCGCAATACTTCTTCTACCGCTCGCCTTTATCTCGCTAATTGCTTGGGCCACCGCGGGTAGTGCAACTGGAAATACATCAGATCCAATGCGTGCAGCCATCTGGTTATGGCTTGGCACTCATCACATACCGTTTTTCCTAACTGGTACCGCAACTGGTTATCTCTCTTATCTACCAATTGGTGCAATGCTTTTACCGTTCTTCGCACTGCGTAGTGGTTTCGGACGTGCCCTATCTAAATTACATGGTGACTTTCACAATATCGCTAGCGTGAGATCGATCTTCGCATCTCAATATGCACTCATCGCGACACTTCTTGCTTTGGCTAGCAAATCTCCTACTGTGAGTTCTCAGTGGTATTTAGCTCCAGTCTTTTCATTTTTAATCGCTTACCTAGCATCACTCACGGCAGGATCACGATTACGTATGTCTCAAGCGGTTAGTTACGCAACACGAGTGTTAGCGATTCTTTTAGGCTCCTCCTTTATCTTCTTGGCAGTAGCCATATTTATGAATATTTCAACATTTAAAAATATCTCAATTGTTCTTCAGCCAGGTTTCTTCGGAGCGCTTCTACTCTTTGCCCTCAATCTTTTTTATCTTCCAAATCTGGCGGTATCAGTTCTCGCCTATTTCACCGGAACTGGATTCGCAGTCGGTGAAGGAACGCTTGTCTCGCCATTTATTTATCGCCTCGGTGAAATTCCTGCGCTACCAATTTTGGCAGTCTTGCCAACCTCTTCATCTAAGTGGGCGTTAATTGCCGTTCTCTTTGTAATCGCTCTCGGAGCGCTTGTGGCAACCTGGGCACTTGCTTCAAGTTCTCGCTCGCTATTTCAGGCAATCGTCTTAATTGCTATTTCGCTATCTGCAATTTCTTATCTAGCCAGCGGTTCATTGATGACTGAAGCAATGAGCGCCGTTGGAGTTTCAATCTGGAAACTAACGCTATCAATCACCCTTCAAATTGGGCTTGGAATAGCCGCCTTAGTATTCATTCCTCAGATTAGATTGCGATCGCGAAAATGAAGCAGGCGCGCATAGTTTTACTTGCTTCAGGCAGTGGCTCAATCGCACAATCAATAATCGATGCCGTTGCCAACGGGGATCTTGATGCGCAGATAGTTGGGTTAATTAGCGATCAACCTGAGGCTCAAGTTTTAAAACGTGCGAGCAGCTCCAAGATTGACGTTTTTGCTATTCCAATGCATCAGGATCGCAAGAGCTGGGATATGGAATTTTTCGATCAATTGCTCGCACTTAATCCGGATCTAGTTGTGAGCGCAGGATTTATGAGGATTTTATCTAGTGATTGTGTTGCAAAATTCCGGATCGTAAATAGCCACCCGGCCTTGCTGCCGCTCTTTCCCGGCGCACACGCTGTCCGTGATGCACTTGCCGCCGGCGCAACGCAGACAGGAACCACAATTCATTGGGTAGATGAGGGCGTGGACACTGGCGAAATAATTGCTCAAGAAAGTGTGGAAATCACTCCGACTGATACAGAAGCCACGCTGCATGAACGCATTAAGATTGTCGAACGACGTCTCTATGTTGCAACGCTGCAGCAACTTCTAACTAATCTCGTGAGGTCCTGATGGCAGATCGCAAACCTATTCGCCGTGCACTTGTCAGCGTTTACGATAAAGATCGCTTACTCGAACTTGGTGCTGCCCTAAGTAAAGCTGGAATAGAAATCATCTCCACCGGTTCAACTGCTAAAACTTTGCAGGGATCAGGAATTGCGGTCACTGAAGTTAGCCAATACACCGGCTTCCCAGAAATTATGGGCGGCCGAGTAAAGACTCTTCATCCTAAAATTCATTCAGGAATATTAGCTGATCAAGATAATCCAGATCATTTGCAGGCTATCGCCGATTTAGATATCGCACCGTTTGATTTGGTAGTCATCAATCTTTATCCATTTGCACAAACGATCGCATCGGGTGCTGAATATGCCGAATGTATTGAGCAGATAGATATCGGCGGTCCATCTATGTTGCGGGGCGCCGCCAAGAACCACGGCTCGGTAGCCGTAATTTCCAAAGTTGCCCAATATGACGCCCTATTGGCCGCCATTAGCGCAGGTGGAACCACTCTGGAGGAACGTCGCAATTTTGCCCTCGAAGTTTTCCGCACCACAGCGGAATACGATTTAACGATCGCAAGTTGGCTAGGAACTCAAATAAGTATGGATATCCCAGATTGGTTTGGTTTAATCTGGAAGCGAGAATCATCGCTGCGTTATGGAGAAAATCCTCATCAGAGCGCTGCTATTTATCGCGGTGGACCTCCCGGAATTGTTAACGCTGTGCAAAGCCATGGCAAAGAGATGTCATTTAATAATTACACAGATGCTGATGCAGCCTGGCGTGCAGCCCTTGATCACACAGATCCTTGCGTTGCAATTATTAAACATGCCAACCCTTGCGGTATTGCAACAGGTAAAGATATCGCTTCAGCATATTTAGCAGCGCATTCCTGTGATCCAGTTTCCGCATTCGGTGGAGTAATC
>B570J14230_10000931_pt1 | contig 11860 bp, 7 predicted proteins | sample LakMenepilimnion_3_FD_14230 | JGI IMG/M metagenome (IMG submission 14230) | reverse complement strand
AAAAATTTACTTTACTGTCTCTGATGTTTAAGTCGCCACCGCCACTAAATTTTCCGCGCATATCAATACCTGTCCTTATCCCACCATTGTACCCATTTTTACGATTCTTTTTTAATACAATGTTTAATATACCTGCATTGCCACCGGAAGCATCATATTTTGCAGAAGGGTTGGTGATGATTTCAACTTTATCAATAATATCCGCTGGAATTTGATCCATCGTTAAAGTGGTAGGTCGATTGTCAATCAATAAAGTAGGCGTAGCGTTTCTTAAAGTAACATTACCGTCAATATCTACATTTAAATTAGGAATATTTTTCATTACTTCCACCGCAGTCTGACCACTGCTTACAATATTTTTATCTACATTAAATATTTTACGATCAATGCCCATTTCAAATTGGGGGCGAGCGGTGCTGGTTACAGTGACACTTTTCAAATCGGTTGGATCTTCTTCCAATTTAATATTACCTAAATCTTTATCCACCATCGCCATCATTTGCTGCATACTTTGTCCACCACCCATTTTAATATTGAAGCTTAAAGTATTTTCTATTTTTTTATATCCTATAGCAGTGATGACTAATTTTAAATTTCCCATTACAGGTAAATTTTCAAAACTAAAATCACCATTGGAAGCGCTCAATTGGGTGCCTAAAATTGTTTCACTTGTTTTTTTGGTAACTGGGTCATACTTGGTCCCTTTAATTTGAAGTGTTGCGCCGTCAATTCCTTTTTTATTTGCATCCACTATTTTTCCATAATATCTACCCATGTTCATATTTCCTGTAGCCGCTTTTGGCGCCAAATCGGTTGGCCTTTGTGCGAAGCTCACTAAATGGGTAAAAATGAAAAGAAATGCAATTATAATTTTTTGTTTCATACTTATAGGATGTGTAATGGGCCTTTTAGTTTATTTGATTTTGCAAATATCAGGCATAATATCTAAGGGTGGTATTCAGATATTATGAACGGCAATTAATTAATACAGTTAAAAAAGGAATTTGTTTAAAATGAATGTAAAAAGAACACCATTAGGCCTCCCCAAAATAGTCCTAGGATAAAAGCAGCCCATTGTATTGGTTTTATCGCCTTCATGACGATGGGGGCAATGCTGTCCGACAATTTTGTGGGAAATGATTTTGAAATATTCATTTTAGTGTTTTGGGCAAATTGCCCAACAATTTGAGGGAATATGGTGGCTAATTCTTCTAAAAAAACCGATTTAAGTTGNGCTACNGTNTTNTCGCCAATAAACATGGACATCATGGGTAACTTGTCCTTAATGGTATGATTAAAGAAGAAATCTAGTTTTTCCTCCATTAAAGGCTGCATTGCTTTAAAACTAGCTTCCTGATCCGCTTCTTTGGGAATAAGTAGTTCAATCGGGAATTGATTAATGATGCGAGATAAATTGGATTCCCATGAAAAACCACCAATTTGTATTGCTTTTGTTGGGAAAAAAAGGCTTTTTGCCATTAACCAAATGAGCATCCAGCCAAATAAGCCAGTCAGAATGGGGATCAAAAATATTTCCATAAAGGCTATTTTTAAAAGAAATCCTATTCTTAACAAGTTGTTTGGTAAGAATAGGATTAAAAAGGGGGAGAACGATGGGTCTCGAACCCACGGCCTACAGTGCCACAAACTGTCGCTCTAACCTACTGAGCTACGCCCTCCATTTGGGGGGGCAAAAATAAGGTAATTTTAAGGACGAATAAAATTAGTTTTCGTGTTTTTATAATTTTATCATAAAAACGCACCCTTTACCCAAATTAAACACTTTCAAACTCATTTTACGCTATTTTTGAAAATATAGATGCGAAACATTATGACATACATAAAGCAAAATAAGTGGAAGGTATTCACAACAGTAATTATTATTGGCGCAGTTTTTTTTGCGTTTAAAACAACTGAAAAACAAAACGGGGAGTCGCCCGAAATTCGTCATCGCAAATTACTATCTACTATTGGCTATTTGTTAGAAACGGAGCATTATAGTCCGCGTAAAATTGACGATGATTTTTCTAAAGATGTTTTTAAGGAATATTTAAAAGCATTGGATCCGGAGAAAAATATTTTCTTACAATCGGATATTAATGCACTTCGTGTGTATGAAACAAAATTAGATGATGAAATTCATGGGGAGCCTATTTTATTCGAACCTGCTTCAAGTGTGATTTATGAAAAGCGAATAGTGGAAGCACGTAAAATTTTTGAAAAAGTGGTACAATCTCCATTTGATTTTAATATTGATGATTCTGTTTTATTGGATGTTGATGTGAAATTAGCGCCAGCGAATGAAAATGAAAGATATAAGTATTGGTATCAAATATTAAAATATAAAGCATTAGATAGATTTGTTAATTTAACAGAAGAGCGTGAAAAAAATAAAACAAAAGAAAAATTTGTTATTAAGGCCGACTCAACTTTGGAAAGAGAAGCACGAGCTTCTGTAAAGAAAGAATATTTAAAACGATTTGAGCGGTTAGAAAAAACATTTGACAAAGAAAAAAGATTCGAGCTTTTTTTAAATACTATTACTGGTTTAATGGATCCGCATACCGACTATATGGCGCCTGTTGAAAAGCGCTCATTTACAGAACAAATGAGTGGTACTTTTTATGGCATTGGTGCACAATTAACCCAGGATGACAATGGTATTAAAATTGCAAGTATTCAGCCGGGGGGTGCAGCTTGGAAGTCAGGACAGCTTGTGATGAACGATGTAATCGTTAAGGTAGCGCAGGGCGCAGAGGAGCCTGTCGATGTAACTGGATATGAAACTACAGATGCAGTAAAATTAATCAGGGGAAATTTAGGTACAGAAGTTCGATTAACCATCCGTAAGCCTGATGGATCTTATAAGATAGTTGCCTTGAAGCGTGAAAAAATTGTATTAGATGAGGGTTTCGCACGTAGTGCCATCATTCAAAAGGGTGCTGATAAATATGGTTACATTTTATTGCCTGATTTTTATGCTGACTTTGAACGCGAAGATGGCGCAAGATGTGCAAGAGATGTTGCTAGAGAAATTGAAAAATTGAAGCTGGAGAAAGTAAAAGGGATCGCCATTGATGTTAGATACAATGGTGGTGGGTCATTATATGAAGTAGTTCAAATGGCAGGTTTATTTATTGATCAAGGACCAATGGTTCAAATCAGAAATAAGGAAGGTAGGTCGCAAATCTTAGCGGACGAAGTGCCGGGTACCATTTATAACGGCCCATTGGTGGTGATGGTGAATGAATTTAGTGCATCAGCAAGTGAAATTTTTGCAGGTGCGATACAAGATTATAAGCGAGGAATTGTTATGGGAAGCACTTCCACTTATGGAAAGGGTACTGTACAAAGAAATGTTCCTTTTGGAAAACCTTTAGATGATTTGGGTATTCAGACAGAATATGGTGCAGTAAAATTGACCTTCCAAAAATTTTACAGAGTGACTGGTAGTTCTACTCAACGCAAAGGGGTAGTACCGGATGTGATATTGCCTGATGAATACGAGTTTTTAAAGTATCGTGAAAAAGACAATGAATCTTCCTTGCCTTGGGATGAAATGGAGCGTGCTAAATTTCAAGTTTGGCCAAATAATTCCGCTATTGCGGCAATTGCAGCAAAAGCCAATGACAAAATTGCAAATGACACTTCCATGATTGCATTCAAAAAGACACTTGCATGGGTTTCCACTCAGATGGATCGACCAGTACATTTAAAATTGGATAAATATATTGCTTTCCGTAAGCAATTACAAAGCACTATGATCCAAAATGACAATCGCTTAAAATTGAAAGATAGCATGCAGGTAACTGCCCTAAAAGCGGATTATAATAAGTTTTACAATAATCCAGATAAAACGAAGCAGGATCGTTACCAAGCTTGGCTTAAGGTAATTGCAAAGGATGCTCAGATTAATGAAGCAAGTAAATTGTTAAGTGAATTTTTTGCACAAAACTGGGTAGCAAAAAAAACGAATTAATTTAAAAGGGAATTATGAAAGTGGAAGCATTGGATAAAGTGAAAAGATGGCATGTTATTTATACTAAGTCAAAGTGGGAGAAAAAGGTAGAAGGTTTGTTGTTGAAAGCGAGTATAGAAAGCTGGTGCCCTGTTCAAAAAAAAGAAAGGCAGTGGTCGGATCGAAAAAAAATTATTGAAGAACCTTTATTTAGATCTTACGTTTTTGTTAAAATAGATAAGGAAGAGCATAGTAAAGTATTAGGCACCATTGGGGTTGTTAATTTTTTATACTTTGAAAAAAAGCCTGCCATTATTAGGGACAATGAAATTGAAACTATCCGAAAGTATTTAGGATTAGCGAATGCAAGTATTCAAGTGGTGAATATGACTAATTTACCAGCGCAAACCAAAGTTTCTATTAATCAGGGCTTGTTTATGGGGCAAAAAGGGGAAGTGATTAGGTCGGGTAAAAAAACAGTGTTTGTGCAATTACAAAGCATCAATATGATGATGATGGTAGAATTTAAGTTGGCTGAAATCTCAGTTGTATAAACATTACTATTTTAATAAAATTGTAATTCAGGTATTGTTCGTCGGCTTTAACTCAAGGTCCAATCCACCAGCTGATTGCTCCATTCTTCTCGATAAGGAGTTTCAATACGAATATAATTATCAGTATATCCTTCTAACATTAATTGGGTTGGATCTTCTTTGGTTGCTTTTGGCGACTCAAATAAAACCTTTCTAGTTTCCCCCAAATGCTGTGCAGTAAAATATTGTAATTTTTGGTAGGATAAATTCCTTAAAATTTTATTGCGCTCCTGCCTAATAGGAATAGGGACGACCGGCTTAATAGTCAAAGCTTTAGTAGCCGCACGTTCGGAGTAAGTGAATACATGCAAATAGGAAATATCAAGTGCATGAATAAAATCCAAGCTTTCTTTAAAATAATCTTCTGTTTCCCCCGGTGACCCAACAATTACGTCAACGCCAATGCATGCATGCGGCATTATTTTTTTGATATGTTGTACGCGCTCTAGATATAAATCTCGGGTGTACCTGCGTTGCATTAATTTTAAAACAGCATCTGATCCACTTTGTAAAGGAATGTGAAAATGCGGCATGAACTGATCGCTATTTGCCACCCAATCTATTATTTCATTTGTGATTAAATTGGGTTCAATAGAGGAAATACGGTATCTCGGAATATTGGTTTCTTGGTCCAGCGCTTTTACTAAATCAAAAAAACTTTCATCGTGTTTTTTACCGCCGGTTTGACCTTTCCCGAAGTCACCTAAATTAATACCCGTTAAAACAATCTCTTTTACATTATTACTTGCTAATTCATTTGCTTGTTGCACTACATTTTCAATACTGTTACTTCGGCTTTTACCACGAGCTAGAGGGATGGTGCAAAAAGTGCAACTGTAGTCACAACCGTCCTGTACTTTTAAAAAGGTACGCGTCCGATCATTTACTGAAAAAGAACTATGAAAGTCGGAAACATCCTCAATTTCGCAGCTGCAAATTTTTGCAGCATCGCCCTTGGTTAAATTTGAAAGATGTTTAATTAAGTTAAATTTTTCTGCAGCACCCAATACTAAATCAACCCCCGGTATGGAAGCTATTTCCTGTGGTTTTAATTGTGCATAGCAGCCAGTGATGACCACAAAGCTTTCTGGAGATCTGCGTTGGATACGACGCACCAATTGGCGACATTCCTTATCTGCGTTTTCCGTAACTGAGCAAGTATTAATAACATACACATCTGCTTTCTCCGCAAAATCCTTCTTTTCGAAACCATTTTGTTCCAATTGTCGGGACAAGGTGGAGGTTTCTGAAAAATTCAATTTGCAGCCTAAAGTGTGAAATGCGACCGTTTGTTGTTTGCTCATGGGCCACAAAGGTAAAAAACCTTGGGGGAACCTTAAAATCTTAAAAATTACTTAAACCGGGTATTAATTTCCCATTTTGGCTAGATTCAATTAAGTTTGCAACTACTAAAATGGTCAAAAATGGACTTCAAAAAAATTAATAATTGGACGGGCTGGTTGGTTACTTTAATTGCATGTACAGTTTACATCATGACCTCAGAAGCTGCCAGCAGTTTTTGGGATTGTGGGGAGTTTATCAGTAGTGCGTTTAAATTACAAATCCCACATCCGCCGGGGGCCCCGATGTTTGTATTGTTAGGCAGAATATTTATTATTTTGTTTGGCGACAATCCATTAACCGCAGCAAAGGCGGTGAATACCATGAGTGCATTGGCAAGTGGGTTTACCATTTTATTTTTGTTTTGGACCATTACGCATTTTGCAAAACGCATCGTGGTTAAGCAAACAGGTACTGAACCAGTAGGCTATCAAATTTTAGCTATTATGGGTGCAGGTATCGTAGGTGCGTTGGCCTATACATTTAGTGATTCATTCTGGTACAGTGCAGTTGAAGGGGAAGTATATGCATTAAGTTCATTTTTTACCGCATTGGTATTTTGGGCTATATTAAAGTGGGAACATAAAGCAGATCAACCTGGTGCGGATAAATGGATCATCTTTATTTTTTACATGATGGGTTTATCCATTGGGGTGCATTTATTAAATATATTAACGATCCCAGCGATTGTGATGGTGTATTATTTTAGAAATTATAAACCTACATGGAAGGGTGGTTTATTTGCATTTTTAGTAGGAGTGATCATCACAGGTTTTATTCAAGTGGTGCTTATTCAATATACTGTTAAATGGGCAGGGGCATTTGACGTGAATTTTGTTAACTCCATGGGATTACCGTTTTTTAGTGGTTTTATTTTCTTCTTTGTTTTGTTGGCGGCTATATTGGCTTACGCTATTCATTATGCCAATAAAAAAGGCCTATACTTTTTAAAATTAGGGGTGTGGTCAATGATATTTATGTTATTGGGTTATACTACTTATATAACTACTATGATTCGTTCAAATGCAGATCCTTCCGTGGATATGTATAATGTAGATAATCCTGTTACCTTGGTTGGCTATTTAGGAAGAGAGCAATATGGCGATTGGCCAATATTATTTGGACCAGACTATGTGGACAAGGTGGATAATGTAGAAAGCGGTGATCAGTATGTGAAAGCGCCTACGAATTATGAATTGGCTGGTAAAAGTTATAAGCGTGATTGGTCTTCCGCACCATCATCGCATTTATTTCCAAGAATGTGGGATGGCGAAAATGATCGTGGTCAAATGGATAGCTATAAAGCGTTTGCAGGAGTAGTAGATGGTGAAGCACCTACTTTAAGAGATAATATTAAATACTTTACCAATTACCAATTTGGCTTTATGTATCTGCGTTATTTCCTATGGAATTTTGCAGGTAAGCAAAATGATTTACAAGGTTTTGGTAATGTGAGGGATGGTAATTTCAGTACAGGTATTTCCTTTATTGATAATTTCTTTTTTGGAGATCAGTCCAAATTGCCAGATACCATTAAAAATAATAATAAGGCACACAATAGCTTGTTTATGTTGCCTTTCTTTTTAGGATTGTTTGGATTTTTATTTCAATACCAACAAAATAAAAAAGATTTTATTGTTACAGGGTTGTTGTTCTTCTTTACGGGATTAGCAATCGTACTCTACTTAAATCAAGTGAGTTTGCAACCGCGTGAAAGGGACTATGCGTATGTTGGTTCGTTTTATGTTTTTGCCATATGGATTGGGTTGGGCGTTTTGCAAGTAATACAATGGTTAACCAAAGTGGTAAATCAAAAAACAGCGAGCGTGATTGCTACAGTAGTTTGTTTATTAGCGGTACCTGTTTTAATGGCACAGCAAGAGTGGGATGACCATGATCGTAGTCAAAAATTATTGCCGCGTGATTTGGCACGTAACTATTTAGAAAGTTGTCCTCCTAATGCGATTTTATTTTCCTTTGGCGACAATGATACTTACCCTTTATGGTATGCGCAGGAGGTGGAAGGAATACGCCCCGATGTGCGTGTGGTGGTGAATAGTTTATTAGGCTCCGATTGGTACATGAGGGAGCTTAGGTATAAAGTAAATGAAAGTAATAAGTTTGATGTTATATTTTCTGAAGAACAAGTTTCAGGTAATAAATTAAATGTGGCCTATTATAATGCTTTGCCAGAATATGGTGAAACAAGGTACCATAATTTAGATTCGGTACTTAGATATGTGGTAGGGGATCCTACTGGTAAGTATATGGCATCCACTACTGATGGCCCTGTTAATATTTTTCCAACACATAAGTTTAAAGTACCTGTAAATAAGGCAAATGCTTTGGCATCAGGTATTGCAAAGGCAACCGATGCCATGGTTGATGAATTGCTGATTGATTTTAATCCAAATCGTCAATATTTATTGAAAAATGAATTAGCGATGTATGCAATTATCGCAACGAGTGATTTTAAGCGACCTATTTGCTTTACTTCTACACAGGAATTAAAAGAATTAGGGTTGGATAAGTATGTGCGTCAAACGGGAATGTCCTATCAGTTGGTTCCAGTAATGAATCAAACGATTGATGCAGATGTAGCGTATAAAAATATGATGACTAAGTTTTCATTTGGTAATGCAAAAAATCCAAATGTTTATTTTGACGAAGAAAATAGACGTCACTTGAATTCAATGCGATTGGCTTTCTCACAAGTGGCACAAGCATTAGCTATTGAAGGCAAGCGGGATAGTGCACAGCAATTGCTTAGAAAATTTGATGCAGAAACCAATGAAAAGAATTTTCCTTATGGAATGACCTCCAATAGAGGCAACCAACATAATTATTTTTCTTATTTGTTCCTACAAGCATGCTATGCTTCAGGAGAATTTAATTTAGCAAAAAAGGTGAGCGTTTCTTTGTTAAAGGATTTAAAACAAGGGGTCGCTTATTATAAATCATTGGGAGAAGCAATGAGCGATGATCAGTTTTTTGTTAATGCTGAAAATGCATATCAAGACAAACCTAATAGTTTAGGCAATAAACAAATGGCATTTGTACAGGATATATTAACCTGCGGCCAATTAATAGAAGCGGTTAATAAAATGGAAAAGGATTTCACCATTGCTAAAAAATAAATAGCAGTCATCTTATAATATAAGCCCTCTTTTACCTTTGGTAAAAGAGGGCTTATTAGTTAGGCGATCATTCGAATTACAATAAAGTGGTCAAAGTTGCTACAACCGTATCAATTTCTTGGGTCGTATTGTATTTAGAAAATGAAAAGCGAACGGTAACGATATCAGATGGTTTATTAAGTGCCGCAATGACGTGAGAGCCTTGTTGCGCGCCACTTGAGCAAGCACTTCCACCACTAGCGCAAATATGTTGTATGTCTAAATTAAAAAGGAGCATTTCTGTTTTTTGATTCTTAGGAAAGTTGACACTAAGCAAAGTATATAAGCTCTCGCCAAAAGGGTCCCCATTAAAGCTAACCGCTTGGATATTTTCAACTAAGGAATCGTACATGTATTTTTTTAATCCTGAGATATATTCCTTGTCTTTATCGTGGTTTTGGGTTGACAATTCTAATGCCTTTGCAAAGCCAACAATGCCATATACATTTTCCGTACCTGCACGCATGTTTCTTTCTTGCGCCCCGCCGTGCAAAAACGGGTTAATTTTAATATTTTCATTAATGTATAGAATACCTGTGCCTTTTGGGCCATGAAATTTATGCCCTGCAGCAGTAATGAAGTCAACGGGTATATTTTTCAAATCAAAATTAAAATGACCAACAGTTTGTACAGTATCACTATGAAAGTAGGCGTTGTGTTTTTTACAAAGTGCACCCACTTCAAATAAGCTAATGCAATTACCAATTTCATTGTTAGCGTGCATGATGGTAACAATCGTTTTTTCGGCACTATTGTTTAATAATTCCTCTAATTGATTAACATCTATATGTCCATTGGGTAAAATACCTACATAAGATAATTTTACCTGATGTGCTTTGGCTAAATAGGTAACCGTATGAAGTGTCGCATGATGCTCGATAGGAGAGCTGATGATATGTTTGCAACCCAAATCGGTGACCGCCGCATGTAAAACGGTATTAGTACTTTCAGTGCCACCACTGGTAAAAAATATTTCTGCAGGCTTTGCGCCTAATAAAGCGGCGATTGATTTTCTAGCTTTTTCAATGGCCATGCGTGTTTCACGTCCATAACTGTATATGGAAGAGGGGTTTCCAAATTGTTCCTTAAAAAAAGGCAGCATTGCTTCCAACACCTCTGCGTCGATGGGCGTAGTTGCAGCATTATCAAAGTAAATTCTTTCCATACCCTTAAAATTACTAAATGCTATGAATTATTGAAATAATATTATCGGCTAAATCGTCTGCCTCTATTTGGGATGGGGCTTCTGTATAAATACGAACAATTGGTTCTGTATTACTTGGCCTTAAATGCACCCATTTATTTTCAAAATCAATCTTCATACCATCGATTTTGTTGATAGCATAAGTAGCGTATTTTTTTTCCAAACCGGCATATATCTTATCTAAAGAAATAGAAGCGTCTAATTCCATTTTCTTCTTGCTCATATAGTAAGCGGGCAAACTCGCTTTTAATGCAGATGCACTTAATTTTAATTTTGCTAAATGTGTTAAAAATAATGCGATGCCAATTAAAGCGTCTCTTCCATAATGTAAATCGGGTACAATAATACCACCGTTACCTTCTCCACCAATGACTGCATTTTCTTGCTTCATTTTTTCCACCACGTTAACTTCACCTACTGCACTTGCAAAATAAGAACACCCATTTTTTTCTGTAATATCTCTTAACGCACGTGTGGATGATAAATTACTTACGGTACTTCCTTTTTTATGTTGCAATATATAATCTGCCACCGCAACTAATGTGTATTCTTCTCCAAATAACTCGCCATCTTCACTTACAAAACAAAGTCGGTCTACATCAGGATCAACCGCAATTCCTAAATCAGATTTAGAATTAACCACTGTACTGCATAATTCAGTTAAATGTTCCTTCAAAGGCTCAGGATTGTGTGCAAAATTTCCATGCATTTCGGAATTCAATACTTGAATATTGGAAACACCAATCGCTTTGAGTAATGCGGGTACTGCAAATGCGCCTGAACTATTAATAGCATCAACTACAATAGAGAAGTTTGCTTGCTTAATAGCAGCAATTTCGACCAATGGATAACTAAGTATTGCGTCAATATGTTTTTGCAAACTGGTGTCATTCGAAATAATTTTCCCCATAGCATCTATATCTGCATAATCAAAATCCTCGTTCGCTGCTAATGATAAAATCGTTTTACCTTCTTCAGCATTTACAAATTCCCCTTTATGGTTTAATAATTTTAGTGCATTCCACTGCTTTGGATTATGGCTGGCAGTTAATATGATACCACCATCCGCTTTTTCAAAAACAACACACATTTCAACGGTAGGAGTGGTGCTTAATCCTAACTGTATCACATCAATGCCTAAAGCAATAAGGCTCTGTTCCACTAAATTAGCAACCATATTGCCGCTAATTCTGCCATCTCGTCCTACCACTACTTTTTTAGGGCCCGCCGATTTTTGCTTCAGCCAAGTTCCATAGGCGGAGGCGAATTTGACGATATCAATAGGCGTTAAGTTATCATTGGGCCTGCCCCCAATGGTGCCTCTAAATCCAGATATGCTTTTAATAAGTGCCATTAACTTTAAGTTATATGATAAATAATAGGTTCTGCAAATTTACTTTAAATTTTTGCTATAAAGCTGCTTTATTCCCATCTATTCAGCTTACTGTATAGCTTCCTGATCACTTTGTATTCCTTTAATTAGGCAAATCAAAAACAAGCAAGTATCGAGCCTCCAAGCCGCTTATGATCATGTAAGCAGCTAAAAATTAAATTGGGTTGACTTTTTTGGGTAAATTCAACTCGTAAC
>B570J14230_10000930_pt1 | contig 11865 bp, 10 predicted proteins | sample LakMenepilimnion_3_FD_14230 | JGI IMG/M metagenome (IMG submission 14230) | reverse complement strand
GCGGGAAAATCAACACTATTGAAGATTTTAAGCCGTATTACAGAACCAACTACAGGAAGTATTAAAATCAAGGGTAGGGTTGCGAGTTTATTGGAGGTGGGAACTGGGTTTCATCCAGAATTGACAGGGAGGGAGAATATATTTCTCAATGGTGCTATTCTGGGTATGGGTAAGGAGGAGATTAAACGGAAGTTTGATGAAATTGTGGCGTTTGCGGAGGTGGAGAAGTTTTTGGATACGCCCGTAAAGCGGTATTCTTCGGGGATGTATGTGCGGTTGGCGTTTGCGGTAGCGGCGCATTTAGAACCGGAGATTTTGATTGTGGATGAGGTGTTGGCTGTGGGGGATGCACAGTTTCAGAAGAAGTGTTTGGGGAAGATGGAGGATGTGGGGAAGGAGGGAAGGACAGTTTTATTTGTGAGTCATAATATCAGTGCAATCAAAGCTTTATGTCAGCGTGGTTTAGTTTTCAGGAGTGGTCAATTACTTACTGATGAAATGATTATGGATGCAGTAAGCTCATACCATTATGAAATTAGTAATCTAAAAATTTCGGCTAATACTGAAGTTGGTAATTACCAAAATCGTCGAGGGATAGGGAGTGCTAGATTTATTGACATACAAGTTCAAAATTCTAAAGGAGAAAAAACATTTTCTTTTCAAATGGGCGATACTGTTATCTTTGCATTTTCTTTAGAGATATTTGAAAACTTAAATGATTTATATGTAGGTGTTAGTTTAAAATCAAGTATAACGGAAGAGTTCGTAACTTCTACTATCCATGAAGTGACCAATAAGCAATTAAGAAAAAGCAACAAAATTAGTATTGCTATCGAATTTCCTGATATAAACATAAGAACTGGAGATTATAAGTTATATTTTTTGTTAAGGAACAACCTTGAAGGGAAAGAGTTAACTTACGATGTGATAGATGATTTAACTCCACCTCTTAACATTTATACAAACAAAACAATAAGGGAACTTGGCTATAATCCAGTGCAAAGAGTTGGTTTTTTTGATATTAGTTCTCGAATTATATACACGGAAGATAATGATGTTTAGGATAATCACATCATGTTGAATGTAATTGCAATCATTCCTGCAAGAGGAGGATCAAAAGGTGTTCCTCGCAAGAATATTCGTTTATTGGGGGATAAACCGTTAATTGCTTGGACGATAGAAACAAGCTTAAGATCAAAAATTCTTGATCGGGTTATTGTTTCTACTGATGACCATGATATAGCAGAACTGTCTGTCAAAGTCGGTGCAGAAATACCTTTTTTGCGTCCATCTGAATTAGCTCAAGATGATACACCCGATTTACCAGTATATCTTCATGTTTTAGATTATTTAGCGAAACAAGAAAATTATCATCCTGATGTTGTGGTTTGGTTACGACCTACTTCTCCTTTAAGATTAGCGGAAGATGTGGAAAATACGGTTAATATATTAATCAGTAATGAGCAATTAGATTGTGTGCGATCGGTATGTCTGGCTGAACACCATCCTTATTGGATGAAAAAACTGGAAGATAATTGTTTAATCCCCTTCTTACATGAAATAGACGAAAATAAATTTTATCGCCGTCAATTATTACCTCCAGTCTATCGTTTAAATGGTGCAGTTGATGTAAGTTGGTGTAAGAATGTGATAGAAAAAAAACAGTTATATGCTGGAAAAATGGCAGGTTATATAATGCCACCGGAAAGAAGTGTCGATATTGATAGTGAGTTAGATTTTGCTTTAGCTGAAATTTTATTAAATCGGAGAAACAATGAATCAAACAATTAAAATAGGCGATCGCCTAGTGGGAGATGGTCAACCTTGCTTTATTATTGCCGAAGCAGGAGTTAATCATAATGGAGATTTAGACTTAGCTTATAAACTCATTGATAAGGCTGTAGAAGCTAATGCAGATGCAGTTAAATTTCAAAGTTTTATCACAGAAGAATTAATTACTCCTGATGCACCAAAAGCTAATTATCAAGTTCAAACTACTGGTGAAACAGGAAGTCAGTATAAAATGTTGAAATCTTTAGAGCTTAGTGCTGAAGATCAAGCAAAACTAAAAACATACTGTGAAAAAGTGGAAATAATTTATATCTGCACTCCCTACGAAAACTATAGTGTTGATATTTTAGATAAAATTGGGGTAACAGCATTTAAAATTGCCTCTACGGATACAACTAATATTCCTTTTTTGCGTTATATTGCCAGTAAACAACGTCCAGTAATTCTTTCTACAGGAATGTCAAATCTTGCGGAGGTTGAACAGGCCGTTAATAGTTTACAAAATGGTGGACTAAAAAATAATTTTGCTTTACTGCATTGTACTTCTGAATATCCAGCGCCCATTAATGATGTTAATTTAAGGGCTATGTTAACTTTAAAAACAGCATTTAATTGCCCTGTAGGTTTTTCAGATCATACTCCCAAAATCGGTGCTAGTCCTTGGGCGGTGGCAATGGGAGCTTGTATAATTGAAAAACATTTTACTCTAGACAAAAATATGTCAGGACCAGATCATCGAGCGTCTCTCGAACCTAATGAGTTCAAGGAGTTAGTGGAAACTACTAGAAATGTAGAATTAGCAATGGGTGATGGTGTAAAGCAACCGATGTCAAGTGAAATACCTAATAAGCCAATGATGCAAAAAAGTCTAGTGACTAAAAAAGCGATTAAAGAAGGGGAAATTATTACGGTTGATGACTTAGTTTGTAAACGTCCAGGGGTAGGAATATCGGCTTCTTGGTTTGATAAAATTATCGGACAAAAAGCTAAAAATGATTTACCCAAAGATAAAATCTTACAACTAAGTGATTTTGATTGGAATTAAACTGAAATTTATTACCCTACAATGGATCATAAACAATATCTGGAATTTCGTCTTTTAACTTCTCACTTAAAAAAGCCTTTAGTGAGGTTTTTTCAAATAATTCAACAAACAGAAATCCCTCAATATTTTCATCCTCATCCTTTTACAGAACAACAAGCTCATCAAATAACTCACTATCAAGGGCAAGACTTATATTACGCTTTATTAGAAGAAGAAGAAAAAATAATTGGATATGGGATGTTGAGAGGATGGGACGAAGGTTATACAATTCCTAGTCTTGGTATTTGTTTAGCACCCGAATCTCAAGGAATAGGTTTAGGTAGATTATTTATGTTCTTCCTTCATGCTGTGGCTAAAAAAAAGGGAGCAGAAAAAATTATGCTTAAAGTATATCCTGAAAATCAATTAGCTTTTAATTTATATCAGAAACTAGGCTATTCTTTTAAAGAGAAAAAAGAAGAACAATTGGTGGGGTTTATCGAATTATGATAATTTACGTTTCTTCAGCCTGTTCAAGTAAAAAAAATATCAGAGAAGCCATAGAAGAATTAGCTCAATTAGGGATTAAAAACATTGAACTAACAGGAGGAACTATCTATTATCAAGATTATGAAAAAGATATTTTAAGATTAAAAGAAGAATATAATCTTAATTATTTGGTTCATAACTATTTTCCCCCACCTCAAGAGAGTTTTGTCTTAAATTTAGCCTCTTTAAATAATGACATTTATCAAAAAAGTTTAAATCATTGCTTAAAAGCGATCTCTTTATCGAAAAAATTAGGAGCAAAAAAACTAGGTTTTCATGCAGGTTTTTTAATAGATGTCAGTGTTAGGGAAATTGGTAAAAAAATTACTGCTTCTCAATTATTTGATCGAAAACAAAGTTTATCAAGATTTAGAGATGCTTGGTTAAGATTACAGGAAAAAGCAGAACCATATCTAATTTTATATCTGGAAAACAATGTTTTATCTTATTCTAACTATCAATCTTTTAATCAAGTCAACCCCTTGCTGATGACTAACTATGAAGGTTATTTAGAACTAAAAGAGATCATGGGTTTTAATTTACTTTTAGATGTTGCCCATCTTAAAGTTAGCTGTAATTCATTAGGGTTAAACTTTGAAGATGAGTTACGTAAAATGCTACCTTTTTCCAATTATCTGCATTTAAGTGATAATGACGGGAAACATGATCAAAATAAAGGTTTTAATAAGAATAGTGAGCTTTTGCAAGTTCTCAAACAATATGATTTCGACGGCAAAACCATCACCCTAGAAATTTATAATAATGCCAATAATATTAATCAAGATTATCTAATTGTAGCGGAGGCTTTGAAGGTAAATGAAGATTAATTGTCTACTTTGTAATACATCGGGCGAAAGTCAGTTAATTAGTCCGAGTATTCGAGACGATGCTTCAGGACAATTTAAAATTCATCGTTGTTTGACTTGTGGTCATGTGCAGTTATTTCCATTGCCTACCCCAGAGCAAGATCAGGCATTTTATGACGGCGATCGTCAGTTACAAAATGTATCGGGGGGGGGGACGGACTTGCAACGGGAAAAATTTAAAAGTATTTCTGATACAGAACGTCGTGTTTCATGGCTTGATTCAATAATTTCCTCTCCCTCAAAAATTTTAGATGTGGGTTGTGGTTACGGATTTTTCGTAGATGCTTTAACAAATAAAGGTTATGAAGCAATGGGAATAGAAGTTAGTAAATTACGTTTAGATTTAGCCAAATCCAGTTTGCAAGGGGATTTTATTCAGGGTCAAATTGACGATCAGAAAATCCAGAATTTATATCAAAATAACTTTGATGCAGTTACATTATTTCATGTACTGGAGCATCTCACCGATCCTGTTAATTTTCTTTTAAAATGTTTAAACTTAATTAAGCCCAATGGTTATTTGCTAATAGAAGTTCCCAATTTTAGAGATGAGTTAATTGGTCAATCTCTTGAATATGCTCATTTTTATTGGCAAAGAGCGCACCTGAGTTATTTTAGTCCTTTCCATTTAGAGTTGACTTTTCATAAAGCCGAAATTGGTAACTTTGTTATTGATGGTGTGCAACGCTATGGATTAAGAAATTTATTACATTGGTTGGATGAAAAGAAACCTCAACTGACTAATCCCAGTTTTGACGAAAAGACTCTACCAATTTTGGAAAATTTAGAACAACTCTATAAGGGCGATCGACAATCAAAATTAACCTGTGACACTTTAATAGCAACTATAAAAAAATGCAATTAAATCATAACAAACAACTAATCAATCTAATTAGCGTATCCATAACTAGCACTATTCGCCAAGTTATGCAGACTATTGACAAAGGTGGTTTAGGGTTTGCCTTATTAATTGAAAACGAAACCGAAAAATTTGTCGGAGTCGTAACAGATGGAGATATTCGCAGAGCATTACTCCAAGGTTATGGCTTGGAATCTAATATCTCAACTATCCCTCGACCAGAATCAAAAACTGGTCATATTACTATCTCATCAGAGCAAATAACCTCATTATTTAGTGAACCTGTTAGGGTAATACCTTTGCTAGATGATGCAGGTAAAGTGGCTGATTTAGCACTTTTTGATAAACGAGTCCGTTTACCCGTAGCCGAACCCTCACTAGGGGAAAAAGAACTGTCTTATGTAACTGAATGTGTATTAACAGGTTGGGTGTCTTCTGCGGGTAAATTTGTGACTCGTTTTGAAGAAATGTTTGCTGAATTTTGTAATACGAAATATGCGATCGCCACTAGCAATGGCACAACTGCTTTACATCTAGCCGTTTTAGCCCTAGATATTGGTGTAGGAGATGAGGTAATTGTACCAACCTTGAGTTTTATCGCCACTGCCAACGCTGTCACCTACACAGGTGCTAAACCGGTCTTTGTAGATAGTGAATGGGAAACTTGGAATATTGATCCTAATTTAATAGAACAAGCAATTACTCCCAAAACTAAAGCCATTATTCCCGTTCATCTTTACGGACATCCCGCTAATATGGACTTGATTTTAGACATTGCCAAACGTCATAATTTAGCCGTGATTGAGGATGCCGCCGAAGCTCATGGAGCAAAATATAAAGGACATCCAGTGGGGGGGATTGGTGAGATAGGGGTATTCAGTTTTTATGGCAACAAAATTATCACCACTGGTGAAGGAGGAATGGTTGTCACCAATGATTCAGAAATAGCCAAGAAAATTCGTATTTTACGCGGTCATGGAATGTCCTCAGAAAGACGTTATTGGCATCCAGTTTTAGGATATAACTATCGTATGACAAATCTTCAAGCAGCTCTTGGAGTTGGACAAATGGAGCGAATAGATGAGATTTTAGCCGCGAAAAAAAGAATTGCTCAGAGTTACAATAAAGCCCTAGCTGATATTGACTGGATTGAGCTTCCCCCCCAATCATTTTGGTCAGAAAATGTATTTTGGTTGTATTCGATTATTCTCCAAGAAAATTCTCAATTTACTAGAGATGAATTGAGCGAATATTTATCAGAACAAGGTATTGAAACTAGACCTTTATTTCCTTGTATTCATAATCAGCCTATTTATAACAGTAATCAGTTTTTACCTGTTGCAGAACTATTAAGTCAACAAGGTTTAAGCTTGCCTAGTTATATTACGATTACAGATAAACACTTAAGTTTTGTTATTTCTACAATTAAAAAAATGGATAAATAATTTTATGAAAAAAATACTTTTCTTTAATCCTTATTCTTGTTGGTCTTTTCATTTAGAAACAGATTTGGAAATCATAAATTGCCATATTGAACAGGGAGATAAAGTAACTGTTTTAACTTGTGATGGCGATCTGTTATCATGTGAACCAAACCCTAATCATAAACTCTCAAATTGCCAAAGTTGTATTCATAGAAGACATCAAGGTTTTAAGTTTCTAGAAATATCAAACAAAGTGCAATTTTTGAATCTAGTGAATTTGTCTAAAAATGATAGGCAAGTTATTGCAAATTTTCCTAAATCTTGTAAAAATTTACATGAGCTAAAATCTTTATTCTTAAATAACTTCGATTTAGGCTTATCTGTAGCATCATCGCTGATTGATTACACAAGAGAACCATACCCTAATCCCAATAATTACCAAGAATTTATTCAAAACAATATAGAGTCAGCATTAGTTGTTTACTTGTCAATACAAAATCATATTAGAAAACAAAAACCAGATAAAATGTATATTTTTAATGGTAGATTTGCACCTCTGAGAGCTGCAATGAGAGCAGCACAACTGTTATCTATTAATTTTGATGTTCATGAAAGAGCTGGTGTACAGGGTAAGTATTCATTAACATCCAATACTTATCCACATGATCTAACAACAAAAAAAGCAGAAATTGAATTACTATGGAATAGTTCCAGATTGCCACAATCAGAGAAAATCAATATAGGCTCGCAATGGTTTATTGATAGAAGACTAGGAAACGATCAAGGGTGGTATTCCTTCACTGCAAGTCAAAATGAACCACCTAATTTTTTAGATAAAGATAAAGTTAATATAGTTATCTTTAATTCTTCACAAGATGAATTTGAAGCTATTTCAGGTTGGAAAACCTCAATTTATAGTAGTCAAACCCAAGGAATTTTCAAGCTGGCTCAATCTCTACAAAGTGATGAAAGAATAAACTTATATCTTAGAGTTCACCCAAATCTAGCAAAAGTAACTAATAGTCAAACTAAAGCTATAGATAAATTGAAGGGTCGCTACTCCAATTTTCATGTTATAGATGCCGAAGATTCTATAAAATCCTATGATTTGATGGATGCTGCTGATTGTGTTATTACATTTGGTTCAACAATGGGAGTTGAATCTGCATTTCATAAAAAAAGCTCTATTTTGCTTGGAAATTCTTTATATGAAGACCTTGGAATATGCTGTACAGTATCATCTCATGATGAGTTGGTTGAATTAATCGTCAAACAAAATTTTAATCTCCCTATCCAAATGCTAGAAGATAGAAAGAGTAATGCTATTAAGTATGGTTTTTATATGGCTGTAAATGGAATTGACTTTAGAATCTTTAAACAACAAGGAATTTTTGAACTGACCTTCAAAGATGATAAGTCACTTAATGATTTGTCAAAGCTTGATTCTATTTATACTAAGTTAATCTATAGATATAGAAAAATCATGCTTTTACTAAAAGCAAAAAAGCATAAAAAATTATGGTTCTCCTAGAGTAGTTATAGAAAATTAATACTTGATACCAGGTTAAGTCCTGACATGGTAGGGGATTCAAGAATCAGAAAGAATATTTGGCTCTTGCGTTGTTTTTATGGTGATGAAGGATTGATTATAACAGAACCCTTATGGGGCTGAATGTATAATACCCCTCTACAAACCTCTCCCCGATGCGGGGCGAGATTGTATAACCATCGAGCCAAAAGGTATTGCAGATGAATCAATGCGTCATACAAGTAGAGGTATTACTGAACTTAATAGAGCAATTACAATTAAAAGTCAAAGGCTTAGAGTCATAATATTGCTTTGTCATGGATGCCTGAATAACTCTTTCCCCGATATATTGAGGGGATACAAAAATACAGTATATTTTTCTTACAATATCTTATGTTTCCCTTGAAAATCTCTGTAATTATACCAACATATAACAGATGCCAAAAAATTGGCATTACACTTGATAGTTTCTTGCAGCAAAGTTACGACTCTAAAGAATATAAAATATTTGTTTGCAATAATAATTCTACTGATTCAACCAAGAAAATTTTACAGAGATACGCTAATGATTATCCTGGAAGAATAGTTTGTCTGGATGAATTACATCAAGGCGTTCATTATGCTCGTAATTCTGCGGCTAAAGTAGCTGATGGCGATATTTTATATTTTACTGACGATGACATGATTGCCGATCCCAACTTGCTCAGTGAAATTGTCAAAGTATTTGAATTTGATCCTCATGTAGCATCGGTTACAGGTAGAGTATTGCCCAAATGGGAAATAGAGCCTCCTCAATGGGTAACTCAGCTTTGTTATAATGGTTTACTAAGTCTTAACGATCCCCCCGAAGACTTTATCATTTCCAAAAATGATTGCAATGTATTTAGTTGCCATCAAGCTATCCGTAGAGAAGTATTCTTTCAAAGTGGCGGCTTTAATCCAGAAAATACAGCAGGAGAATGGATTGGTGACGGCGAAACAGGCTTGAATCTTAAAATCAAAGAGCTTGGTTACAAATTTGGTTATAATGGTAAAAGTACCATTTATCATATGATTCCTGCTCAGCGAATGACTCAAGCCTACCTGAATAAAAGATTAGGCAATCAGGGGAATTGTGATAGTTATACAGACTACAAGAGGTATGTATATTCACAGACCAAACTTTGGTTAATAAATATTAAATTTTTTATAAAAATTATTTTTCTCATTCCTAGAATAATCAAACCATTTATTCTGCAAAAATCGGAATGGCGAATAAATCTTGGTTATATTTTTTACTATACAAACAGAATTAAGTATAACACCAAGCTAATTAATCAAAGCTCATGGCGTGAACTTGTCTTGAAAACAAATTGGATTGAAGAAGATGCTTAACAAACTTTCTCTGAGCGGTGCTACCAAAAAAAGTTGTAGAAATTTGTGCATGAGATAGTCGAGAATGTATGGGTGCTAACCTATACTCTAAACGTTTAAGACTTGGACTTTTTTGAAAGTCTGAATCGTCAGTTCTCTTGCTGTCCAATGGCTGATTGGCCTTCCATAATCTTCTGGTGGTGAGCAAGCCAACGCAAACAAATCTATTACTTGCTCCATGCTAAATTTCGTTGGTGTCCCTGAACGCTCTTGATCTTGTAATCTTTGCCAAACTGCTAACTCAAGTGATTCAGTTTCTAGCCATCTATTTTTCCATAAACTAACTGTGTGCCGATTAATATCTAAACAACGTGCTATCGAGCGTTCGCTATTACCTTCAGATATCATTACAATTATTTTTGCTCGTAATGCTATTTGTTGTGGTGTATTATGTTTATTTATTAGCTGTTGGATCTCTAAGCGATCGCTATCTTTTAAATTTAAGATTTTAGGAGCTAATATAGTCATACCCTGATTTCTTGAACTACGTATTTAAAGCGTTATTCACCTAATTGCCATTCTATCACTAATCTGGTCTATTTATTTCCGCCAAGCTGTACTAGTACGAAACGGCGTAAATAAACCAACCATTCTAAATCCTCCAAAAGCCTATACTGTCTTCATTTTGACTTTTGACTTCCGCCAAGCTGTACTAGCAACTTGGGTTACTTATTAATCATGGTTGGGAAGACTATCTTTTTGACGATGCTAAAGAGAATGTCAAATCTGGGCAAAACTTTTTGCTTTTTTATGCGAAATGATTTAGGTCAGGATTATTTTCCTGAAATTTCTGTCGAGTCTTGCGATGATAATCCATATACCAAGTTTCGATGGGAACAAGTTAAAAATTTAGATTAGCAAGAGGTTTAAATGATTGAAAAAATTACTAATCAAGAACAATTATTAGCCATTATTATTTCTCATCGCTTCAATGAGTCAGGCATTCACTTTTTCACCCCCAATGAACTTTCCCAGCAACTAGCTTATATGCACCACCCCACGGGGAAAGTGATTCAACCTCATGTGCATAACCCAGTCATTCGNGAAGTTACCNATACCCAAGAAGTTTTATTCATCAAAAATGGTAAACTCCGGGTAGACTTCTATAATGACCAACAGGAATATTTAGATAGTCGTATTTTAGAAGCAGGAGATGTTATTCTCTTAGTGACCGGGGGACACGGCTTTGAAGTATTAGAAGAAATTGAAATGATCGAAGTCAAACAAGGTCCCTATGTAGGGGAACAGGACAAAACCCGATTTGTGGGTATTACCGCTGAAGAAGCAAAAATTATAGAATTTGTGCAACCATAAATGAACCCAATTCCTGTTAACGAACCATTACTAGATGGTAATGAGAAAAAATATCTGATTGAGTGCATTGACACCGGTTGGATTTCCTCTGAAGGTCCTTTTGTCAAGCAATTAGAACAGGAATTTGCATCCCGTGTTCATCGTCAATATGGTATTACTGTCAGCAATGGTTCAGTTGCTCTTGATGCTGCTGTAGCTGCACTGGGTATTTCTCAGGGTGATGAAGTAATTCTCCCCACATTTACCATAATTTCCTGCGCTGCGGCCATTGTTCGGGCTGGGGCTGTACCTGTAGTGGTTGATTCTGATCCCATAACCTGGAATATGGATATTAGCCAGATAGAAGCGAAAATCACCCCCCGGACAAAAGCGATTATGGTGGTTCATATCTACGGTTTACCAGTAGACATGGACTCGGTGCTAAATTTAGCCGCTAAATATGGGTTATATATTATCGAAGATGCAGCGGAAATGCACGGGCAAACCTATAAAAATCGTCCTTGTGGTAGCTTTGGCGACATTAGCACCTTTAGTTTTTACCCCAATAAACACATTACCACCGGCGAAGGAGGAATGATTGTCACCGACAATCCCCAATTAGCTGAACGTTGTCAATCTTTGCGTAACCTCTGCTTCCAGCCCCAAAAACGATTTGTCCATGAAGAATTGGGGTGGAACATGAGAATGAGTAACCTGCAAGCCGCTGTGGGTGTGGCTCAATTAGAACGCTTAGATGAATTTGTTGCTCGTAAACGCTGGATGGGGCGACTGTATACTGAATTGTTAGCAGATGTACCCGGTATTCAGTTACCATTGGTTAAAACAGATGACGCAGAAAATATTTATTGGGTATATGGTATTGTCTTAAAGGACGAAGTTCCCTTTAATGCGGAATTCGCCATGAGAAAATTAGCTGAGTCCAAGATTGGTACTCGTCCTTTTTTCTGGTGTATGCACGAGCAACCTGTGTTTCATAAAATGGGTTTGTTTGATGGTGTATCTTGTCCAGTAGCAGAAAGATTAGCCCGTCGCGGGTTTTATATTCCCAGTGGTTTGGGGTTAACAGAAGAACAAATTAAACAGGTTGCTGCTACTTT
>B570J14230_10000918_pt1 | contig 11916 bp, 14 predicted proteins | sample LakMenepilimnion_3_FD_14230 | JGI IMG/M metagenome (IMG submission 14230) | reverse complement strand
CCCATGCTATCATTTAACCCTGTTTTTGCCCAAGGATTTAATCTCAATCAATCGCGGACAATTAGTATCCCCGCTAATGTCACTTTACCTGTTACCTACGAAAAAGAGAAGGTTATTGTCAAACCGGGTGAAACATTGGCTCTAACTCTGAAAATAGCTGACAATGTTACTGATAAAAACAGAAATATTTTAATTCCTGCTAATACTGAAGTTATTGGAGAATTACAACCAGTAAGATTAAATGGGGCATCTACTAATAATAACCGGCAAGGTGTCCGCTTTGTAGCCAGGGAATTAGTATTTCCCTCTGGACAACGACAACAGATTTATGCTAACTCTAAAACCATCACCCAAACAGAAACAATTACCAAAGGATCAAGCACTGGACAAATATTAACAGATGCGGCTATTGGTGCGGGTGCTGCTACTCTGATTTCTTTGGTGACTGGTAACAAGAAAATTGAAGTTTTAGAACCCGTAGGTGGTGCAGCAGCGGGGGCTTTAGCTAGTATACTATTGCGAAAACCAAAAGCTGATGTTTTTGTGTTAAGACCAGAACAAGATTTAGATATTACCCTGACTTCAAATTTAGTCATAACTCGTCAATAACACAAGTCACTGGAGGAAGATAGCCGCTGGTTGGCTTTCATCCCTTGCCTAAAGGACAGTTAAGTTTTTCCGCCACGCTCCAAAACTTGCCCTCAAGGGTTTTTAGCCTATTTTAGCCAACAGATTGCAACCAAATTATAAATGTAGTTCCTGGGGTATTTGGTAATGTGATAATTGAGTTAATGGCTGGACTAAAAACCTCGATGTTTCCCTGCATTTCTACTATTAACTGTTTAGCAATGGCAATTCCTAAGCCAGTTCCCGGAATTTCTGTTTTTGCCTGTACACCCCGGTAATGTCTTTCTCCTAGATGTTCTAAGTCCTCTGGAGGAATACCTGGACCTGTATCACTAATAGCAATACCTTGTAAATTTCCTTTTTGTTGCCCACATTGTACTAATATTTTACCTCCTGGTGGTGTGTATTTTAAGGCGTTATCAAGGATATTACTCAAAACTTCTCCTAAGGCTTTTTCATTCACCCTTGCTAGGGGTAGGTGAGGAGAAATTTCTGTGATTAATTGTAGATTTCGTTCTTGAGCGATCGCTTGGGCAGATATTAATAAAGGTGCTAATAAATCTACTAAGAAACGATTAGTTAATTGTTCCCCTGTTCCGGGCAATAATAACGCAGGTTTAGCTGCTTTTTGGACATTTGCGTTAATAACTACTTTTGATTCTGGTAGAGGTAAAGGTTCTGAATCTGCTGTATTTAAATCAATTACTTGATCAAATTGTTTTAATAGTTCTTGTAAGCGATCGCTCTCCCGGACTATACTGGTGGCTACTTCCCGATTAGGATCAACCGGTAGCATCCGCTTAAATAGTAATTTCCCAAAGGTGCGGATAGCAGTTAAGGGGTTACGAAATTGATGTAAAAGATTATCTAATAAATCCCGTTGTCTCTCTTGGAGAATTTGTTCCTGCTGGAGTTGATGTTGTAACCATGACTGGCGCTGGTCTAAAATGCAAGCGATCGCTAAAGTCTTAGCAATGCGTTCAATTTCCCGTTTCTCTCGTTCATTCCATTCCCTATCTTCTCTCGCCGTCACCAATAACCCCATCATCACGCCTTCATGAATCAAAGGTAAAACAATTTGGTTATGACTCAGCCAGTATTCATTTTGTGCATCATGTAAATTTTGTTTTCCTGTTGCTGCCGATTCCGCTGATTCATGGGAGGATATTGGAGTCGGTTTTAACAATCTCATTTGCTGATTGGGTAATGCTAAAACATTAGCTAACCTTACAGGATAACCTTCCCCCACATCACTATATTCATCACTAGGATTTAATGCTATAGTCTCTGGATACACCATTACTGGAATTAGTCGTGCCTCTGCTGTAGATTTTTCTACTAGTTCTTGTGTCAAATAAACAACGCTAAAGCCCGCTCCCATCCCTTGGGTTAGCAGAGCCATTTGCTCTCGACATAGAGCAAGAAAATCAGAACTGGCAGACATTAGCATGAGTTCAGGAATCTAGGAGGAAGAATAAGTCACCAAGTCAGAAGAAGAAGGAAAGAAGGAATTGGTAGGGGTTTAGCTTATGCCTTACCCCTATAGCTTTCGACCTAATTTTCGCATTTTATTCAAGTACATAACGTTACTAAGGCTTCTAGCTATCTAGTTTAGTCTGGTAATGGATGATTGGTAGGGAAACAATAGCTGAAAAGTCAGCAATTTTTTTAATTTTTAAGTCTTCATTTTTGACAGTTTTACCCTAGTTGTATCAAAACATTAAAAACTATTGATCTTTTAAGATAGAACTTATATAATGACGACGGATTTTGTAGCCATAACTACAGTCTATAGCTTGAAACAGGAGGACAATAGGTTGGCAAGGAGACGCAAGCGGAAGAGTCGTCGTAGGCAGGAAGGACGGCGCATACTTGAGCATATCCCTCAGTACAGCATTGAAAGTGGCGAAGATAAACCTGTGACAGCAGCAAGAAAGTTCATTCAAGCTGAAGGTATCACGCCACCTGCGCTGCTACTAGTAAAACGCAATGAACATACAACAGACCGATATTTCTGGGCGGAAAAAGGTCTGTTTGGCGCTCAATACGTAGAAGAGAATCATTTCTTGTTCCCTAGTCTCAGGATTTTAGAATCACCAACAGCACCACAAACTGTGTCTGTTGCTGTGGCTAGTAACTAAACAACAAATGACTATCATATCTTGTAAATGTGACTTCTGACTCTGTGAATAATTAACTGGCAATTATGACTGGTTTGTTCAAAAATTCCATTTCTTTTAATTTTTTGGTTGAATTTGCCAGTAGAGTTTAAATACATTCTCTCAAGTCATGGGATAATTAATTCCTCATTAATCTGTAATAGATTAGATGAATCAGTTTTTTATCAGCTTATACAAAAGAGAATAGCGACAGAGCCAAGGTCATCCAAAAAATGAAGTATGAATTATTTATTTATGCTCTCACTAATTTGGACTACTATCAAGCTCTGTCCGCCAATTTAAATTTTTCCTCATGACATACCAAGCATCAGGAAGATTTCCCTACTGCTGATTTACTCAAAACTTGAGTCAGAAGCCTACATAATGCTAGTTTTCACCCCCAACAATTAATCAAGTGTCAAGTGTCTTTAGCTGTAATGCCCTTTGTAACTCAGCCAGTTCATCTCTATGGGCAGTTACAGTGATTGTACTTGAGAAGTTTTGCCCACTTGGGATATTTTCCATCTTGAGTGACACCTTCTCAAGTCTTCCAGATTTTTTCCAGTACAATAATCCACTTAAAGGCGAAAACAGGATTATTAATAGAAAAAATTGGCCAAAATCGGGCAAAAGCATTGATAGAACCAACGCCAAACAACCCAAACCTACGGCTGCTAATATAGTCAAAAATATAGCTAGAAACCAGCTAGGGCTAACCAATCCTTCAAAAGTGACTTGATTTTTAGCAGTATCTACCGCTGAAACTCGATAAGCACGAGAGCGAAAATACTCCTTTAATGCAGCCATTAATGTATTTTCATCCTGTTCTGAAGTCAATTGCATCATTTCTGTACGATCCTTGGTCGAAGCGCGTATAAAGAAAAATAATCCAACTGATAACAGAAAAGTTAAGAGGAACGTAGATTGAGAAACAGTAGAATTCATAACTAATTTTACGTCTGAAATTTTCAGTAGACTTAACCCATTATCAATTATTCTGGAAATAGGTAACAGCTAACAAACAACAAACGGAAGTTGTTCTTAATTTTTAAGTTTTAATTTTTATATGACGCAAAACTCCGAAACACCATCATCTAACCTCCGGGCTATAGCCCAACAATTTCGCCTAGCAGGTTGGATTAGTTTATGGATTCAGTTGGTATTAGGTGTAATTTCTGGAATAATTGTCCTGTTATTTGGCATTTTTAGTCAAAAAGCAGGTAGCCCCAGTAACAATCCAGGAACGGGCTTTGGCGTGTTTTTAGCAATTTGTGGCATACTTCTGTTGGGTGCTGGTATTTACTTAGCTTATCGCTACACTAGAATTGGCAAGAAATTAGAATCCCCTAATCCCACTAATCGCCCTCGGAAGGTGGAAACCGTGCAGATATTACGTTTAGGTCTATGGATAAATTTGGGGGGAATATTAGTCACTTTATTGGGAGCGCAAGCGATCGTTGGTACACTAGTAGCTAGGTCTATATCTCCTCAAGCAGTAACTACTCAATTATTTGACCCAACTCGGATTATTAGCGGTTTAGATATGCTCATAGTCCAGGCAAATACAAATACTGTATCAGCGCATTTTGCAGGTTTATTAGCATCTTTGTGGTTAATGAATCGGATTAATAAACCATAATTGACAGTGGTTGTGGTATCCTAATCTTTGAAAACAGGTAATTCTAAAATAAATCCTGGTAAAACATTTTCTCCCGATAAACTTGTCGGTAATGATACTATTTCTACAGATTGATTTTGACGGTAAATTTCTACTTGTTGATTTTGAGGATCAATTAACCAACCTAAACGTAAACCACTATTAAGATATTCCTGCATTTTCTCCTGTAATTGACTTAAAGAATCTGTACGAGAACGCAATTCTATGACAAAATCAGGACAAATTCTCGCAAATTTCTCTTTTTCTTGAATGGTTAAAGATTCCCAACGTTCATTAGCTATCCAAGCCACATCAGGAGAGCGTTTACCACCATTAGGTAGAGTAAAAACAGTGGAAGAACTAAATACTTTTCCGAGTTTAGTTTGACGATTCCAAATCACAACATCTGCATTAAACTCTGATTCTCTATTACCACTAATTGCACCAACTGGAGGCATAATTATTAATTCTCCTTTAGCTGTTTGTTCAAGTTTCCAATCTTCATTGATTTGACATAGTTGATAAAATTGATCATCACTTAACTCTACATTTTTGATATTTAAAATAACTGATTGAGTTGTCATCATTGCTGAAAACTCCTTAACGCTTAGGTAATGGAGAAGAGTATCTGAACTAATTATCAACTATATTTGGTAAATTTACCACTGATCATAATTAAACGCAGATAAACGCAGATAAACGCAGATGAAAAACGTGGTATTAGTGGTATATAGGGTTTAGCATTGTTAAGCCCTTACGATTAATTATCTCAATCAAGTATAATTGACAAAACTTAACGAAATTCACCAATGCTGGATATTAAACAAATTAGAGAAAATCCCCAATTAGTACAAGAAAAGTTGAATACTCGTAGTGGTAAATACGAGATTCAGCCTATCTTAGATTTGAGTCAACAACAACGGGAATTGGAAGTAAAACGCAATGAACTCCAAGCCCGGAGTAATGAAATTGGTAAACTGGTGGGACACAAGGTAAAATCTGGTGTTAATCCTCAAGATGCAGAAATTCTGGCTTTAAAGGATGAAGGAAACAGCCTCAAAATCACATTAAGCGGATTAGAACCCCAGGAAAAAGAGTTAAAAGCCCAAATTCATCAATTACTCTTAGCACTTCCTAACCTTCCCAGTGATTCTACCCCCATTGGTACAAGTGAAGATGATAACCAAGAAGTGAAAACATGGGGAGATGAATATAAACCCGAAAATCCGAATATTATACCACATTGGGAAATTGGCGAAAAGTTGGGAATTTTGAACTTTGAAAGAGCGGTAAAAATTGCCCAAACTCGGTTTGTGAGTTTGATAGGTGCGGGTGCAGGTTTAGAAAGAGCATTAATTCAGTTTATGCTTTCTAAACATATTGAAAATGGCTATATAGAAGTTAGTCCACCGTTGTTAGTAAATACTGATTCTTTAACGGGAACTGGACAATTACCCAAGTTTGCAGAGGACAGTTTTAAATGTGCAGAGGATGATTTATGGTTAATTCCCACCGCAGAAGTTCCGGTTACTAATTTGTATCGAGGGGACATTATCAACGGGGAAGAATTACCAATTTATCATACTGCATATACGCCATGTTTTCGGCGGGAAGCGGGAAGTTATGGCCGGGATATGCGGGGTCTAATTCGGTTGCATCAATTCAATAAAGTTGAGTTGGTGAAGTTAGTAAAACCGGAAAGTTCTTTTGATGAGTTGGAGACGTTGCTAGTCAGTGCAGAGAGTATTTTACAGGTTTTAAAATTGCCTTATCGGGTGATTAATTTATGTACTGCTGATTTAGGTTTTTCTGCAACAAAAACTTATGATTTAGAGGTGTGGTTGCCTTCTGCTGGGAAGTATCGAGAGATTTCTAGTTGTTCTAATTGTGTGGATTTTCAAGCGAGAAGGGCGGATATTCGCTTTAAGGAAGCTGGTAAGAAAGGGACGCAGTTTGTGCATACTTTAAATGGTTCTGGTTTGGCTGTGGGCAGGACTATGGCGGCGATTTTGGAGAATTATCAGCAAGCTGACGGGACGATTAAAGTACCGGAGGTTTTGCAGGTTTATTTGGGTAGGGAGGTTTTGTGATTTAGGGGTTTTGTAGAGGCGTTTGGGGTGCGTCTCTATGTTAGTATGTTAGTGATGGATTTTTATAACATTTTCAGGAAAGCCTATGAATAAAGATTTAGATCTTTGGAATGCGATATACGCACTTTATGAACTACTAACTGATGAAGAAAATTCTGAGAAAAAATATCAGACGTTCTTTGAATCATATCCAGTTGTTTTTAAAATTTTAGGTTTTGATACTTTCCAGTCATACGAAAAATCATCTGGTAAGCGACTTCCATTTGACAATGATCGAAACTTTACACCGGAACCAGATTTCCTATGTGGAAATATAGAATCTTGTACTGTAACTGTTTTTGAATTGAAAACGCCCTTTGTAAAACCATTCATTGTTAATCGAACTGATGGAAATAGAGCCAAGCTGAATGCTACTGCCGAATCTTATCTCTCTCAGGCAACTGAATATGCTAAGTCTATCCAAGGAAGTAGTGAAGCTCGAAGTGTGGTGAAATCCGACTTATCACTACGAACAATTTCATCATACCAAATTATTATTGTTTATGGTCTTACGGATAGTAATGATATGGCTAGAGTATCTGATATTCTTCAGGATCGCCCATCATTTCGACCTACATTTCTTTGCTATGATTTATTGCTAGAAAAACTTGTTGACAGCTACTTAAATACTCGAAAAACAACAGAGAATAGAACTGGATGGTCAATTGTTTACCATTTGATAGTTAATAAAGAACAACTGTTTCCACGTTCATTTATTGCTGATCACGGTTCTCCCAAAAAAAATCGCTTATCTGTTTTTATTGAAAATGGGCATATTGTTTATCAGTGTATTGATAATGATGAGATGGTTCATATCTTAAAATCTCCAATAGTTTATGATCAACCAATTTTTCTAAGATTTGAATTTGCAACTGATGATAATGGCATTTATTTGTCTTTGAACGTCAATAATGAAGAGCGCTATTTGCTCGTTGGCAGTGTTAAATTAAACTTTAATATGCAACTCACTGGATTTGTTTTCGGGACAGATATATCCTGTAAGTTTTTCGGAAGATTTTATATGCTTGAAGCTTACTACTCAGCAAAAACAATGTCTATTGAGGATAAGCTTCGCTCATACAATTACTTCAAACAAAAGACATTAGGTGTCTCTGCTGGAGTTCGCTTTGATGGGAAGCATTATCTTGTTCGTAATCAAAATGGAAACATGAGTCAGAGCAATCCTAAGTATCAACCAAAATATGTAAATCCTATTAACAGTGAAATGTAAGAATAAACCTAAGCTATAGCTCATTTTGTAGGGTGCGTTAATGAAATATAACGCACCGTTTTCTATTAATATTTAACTGTCTGAATCAGGATATCCAGGATTAAAGGATTAACAGGATTATATTTGATATTAATATTGTGGAATATTTGAATTAGTGCAATTTCTGAAAATGTAGATGAATATTAAAAAACATCCTGTACATCCTCAAATCCTGAGCATCCTGATTCAGACAAGAAAATTAACTGTCTGAATCAGGATAACCAGGATTAAAGGATTAACAGGATTATATTTGAGTTTGATATTATGGAATATTTGAATTAGCGCAATTTCAGAAAATGCAGATTAATTTTAAAAAACATCCTGTAAATCCTCAAATCCTGGACATCCTGATTCAGACAAAATGCAATTTCTGAAAATGTAGATGAATATTAAAAAAACATCCTGTAAATCCTCAAATCCTGGACATCCTGATTCAGACAAAATGCAACTTCTGAAAATGTAGATGAATATTAAAAAAATATCCTGTAAATCCTCAAATCCTGTGCATCCTGATTCAGACAAAAAGGATTAACAGAATACAGTATAGTAAATTTACCAAAGTAATCCCATTTGAATAATATGACCAGAACAATATACATAGAAACAAGTATTATTGGTTATTTAACAGCAAGACCTAGTAAAAATTTGATAGTTGCTGCTAATGCAGAATTAACAAGAGACTGGTGGGATACTCAGCGAAACTCATTTACTATTTATATTTCTCCACTGGTATTGCAAGAAGTAGCAAAAGGTGATGCAGAAATGGTGAATAAAAGACTAGAAGTTCTAAATAACTTTCCTTTACTTGATATCACAGAATCAGTACAAAATTTAGCACAGGAATTTCAAAAACAAAGTAATTTACCACCCAGTGCTGCTTATGATACTGTTCACATTGCTACAGCTACCGTCTATGGATTGGATTATCTGTTAACATGGAATTGTAAGCACATTGCTAACCCCTATATTCAGAAAAAACTCTCACAGATTGCTGATAGTTTAGGGTATGAATTGCCAACAATATGTACACCTTATGAAATGTTAGGAGAATAATTTATGTGGAATGATGAAGTTTTGGCAGAAATTCGCAAAATAAGAGATGAACAAGCTAAGTCATTTAATTATGATTTGGCTGCTATTTGTGCTGATTTAAGAAAACAACAAGCAACAAGTGGAAGAAAGATTATTTCTCTTCCATTGAAGAAAGTAGTTCTCTCACGCTAATTTTGTATGGTGCATTAATACAAGATGATGCACCTTTTTCTATTAATATTTAACTGTCTGATAGCGTAGCGTGGCGCAAGCCATATCAGGATATCCACCGATTAAAAGATTAACAGGATTGTATTTGATATTGATATTCTGGGATATTTAAATCTAAGTAGCGTATAAATTTTAGAATCAGGATTTCCACCGATTAAAGGATTAACAGGATTGTATTTGAGTTTGATATTCTGGAATATTTGAATTAGCGCAATTGCTTAAAATATAGATAAATATTAAAAAACATCCTGTACATCCTCAAATCCTGAGCATCCTGATTCTGACAATTTTTAGCTACAATTAAAGCATTAGAAGTGATTCAGAAAGTCAGCTATTATCCCCATTTGCTTACAAAAACAAAGAATATGATACATGAAAAAAATCTCCCAATGCTTTGGCTTGATTTTTGCTAATACTTCTTTTACCATTTATTACTTCTGAAGTAATACCTTTTGAGCCAAAAATCTCGACAATATCCTTTTGTTTGAGTTGTCTTACTGACATTAACTCATGTAATATATCTAGGGGAGTTATAGCTTTCATTTGATAGACTTTATTTTCATATTGCTCAATTAGTGTTACTAGCAACTGTAAAACTTCAGCTTGTTCATCTGTCAAATTTTCCCCTAAATCCATAAATTTATCTACTTCATTTAGTAGACGCTTATGCTCTATTTCTGTGTCAATTATACGTGGCACAGTTTCAGAAAGTAGCTTAATGTATTCTTCCTTGTTTAGTGTATTTGTCATATACAACCCCCTTTGGGGTAGAATGTTTTCACTAGGGACATAGTAAAGCCATATCCTAGATGTTTATGAGCTTCTGAGTAGTGTAATTAGACTATTGAGAAGCGAAATCCTCTAATTATTCCTTATTTTTTCCACTTATCTTCATTATATTCACTATGAGTTAATACATCCTCAATCTTAATGGTCTTGACTTTATAGGTAATTTTAGTAATTAACCGAAACTTATTTCCTCCTATATTAAAGACTGTGTACCCTTGTACAAAATCTGCGTGTGGATAAACTTCCCTTACATCTATAATGTGTTTCCATTCTTCCTTTTGAGCAGTTTGGAGCCAAACATTAAGACTAATTTCAGAATTTGGATGAATCTTAATAAATTCAGATAGGCCTTCGATACCAATTACTTTCATAATATATTATTGAGATTGAGTTTTTTAGTTTAAACATATCTGTTTTACCTTGTGTCCTTATTCGTGTAACTCTATGTTCTCATAAAGAGAACCAAATGTCAAGCCTCTGTACAGGAATTTTTGGAAATTCATTTCAATTAGGCGAAGTGTTGAAATTACCACCGCGTAAACATTACGCTACTGCAAGCAGATTGCTCATCTTGTAGGGTGCGTTCTCCGAAAGTACAGCACCATTTTTTATTAATATTTAACTGTCTGATATGTTAAAATTTTTACTAGCAGAAAATGGTCAAAAAAGGTAAACTAATTGAAAAATTAAAAAATAGCCCCAACAATGTAAAGTTTAGTGATATTCGTAAACTTTTAGAGTTAGAGGAATTTTTCTTAGATAGAATTACAGGTAGTCATCACATATTTATCAAAGATGAAACAATTTTAGTAATTCCAGTTCATAATAATCGGGTAAAATCAGTTTATGTTAAACGAGTATTAGAATTAATAGAAGGAGCGTAATCATGAATTATCCCATAGTTGTTTATCCCTGTGAAGAAGGCGGTTTTGTAGCAGAAATTCCCGCATTAAAAGGATGTTTAGCGCAGGGTGAAACTTTAGAAGAAACCTTACAAGAACTGATAACTGTGCGAAACTTGTGGTTAGAAACAGCCGAAAAAAATGGTCAAAAATTGCCAGATATTGAAGGTGCTATTGCAAGAGTGAAATCTCTAAGTAGCGTATAAATTTTAGAATCAGGATTTCCACTGATTAAAGGATTAACAGGATTGTATTTGAGTTTGATATTGTGGGATATTTGAATTAGCGCAATTTTGTGAAAATGTAGATGAATATAAAAAAACATCCTGTACATCCTCAAATCCTGGACAATCTTTTTTGTGGAGTTCTCTTATGTCTGATTTCAACTGGAAATTTTTAAGGATAGTTTTATCTTGGCAAGGTTTATTTACTGTAATTATTACTAATTGCTTATTGATTCTCAACCTAGCTACCAAACCAGCCATTGCTCAGAACGGAAAGGATTGTTGGGTATCATCAAAAGCAACTCAAGAAAAAGAAAACTTACGTTTATTGGCTTTTAAAGGCAATAAAGAGGCAGCAAGTCGCTATCAGAAATTACTCAAACAGCATACACAAGAATTAAAAACCTGTCGTAGTCAGACTTGGCCGCAAACTCAGGCTATTTGGTTGCGCCTGTATCCCTGTGATATCCAGCCGGGAGCAGTTGATCAAATTATGGATCGAATTGTCAACCAAGGCTATAACCAAGTTTATTTAGAAGTATTTTATGATGGAAGGGTACTATTACCCGCCGCAGCTAATTCTACTGTTTGGCCTGCTGTAGTTCGCCTTCCTGGGGCAGAAAAATTTGATTTATTAGCATCAGCAATTAAAAAAGGGAAACAACGGGGGTTAAAAGTTTATGCTTGGATGTTTACTAATAACTTTGGTTACACCTATGCTCAACGTGCAGATAGACAAAATGCGATCGCTCGTAATGGCAAAAATCAAACCAGCTTATCCGTAGTAGAAGATAGTTCCCAAGTCTTCATTGATCCCTACAACACCCAAGCAAAAACAGATTACTACCGTATGGTACAACAGGTTATCCGCCGTCGTCCAGATGGTATTCTCTTCG
>B570J14230_10000916_pt1 | contig 11943 bp, 14 predicted proteins | sample LakMenepilimnion_3_FD_14230 | JGI IMG/M metagenome (IMG submission 14230) | reverse complement strand
TTGGAACCATGGCCGACTGGACCTGGAACTACTTAACTTTTGATCGCGGCAACCGCCACATCATGGATTCAATTTAAATGCAGCGAAATATCAACCTGCGTGGCCATGATGTNTTTACATTTCAATGGTCAAAGCGTGGCGAACCGCTAGTAATTTTGCACGGCGGGTTAAGCCATAGCGAAAAAACAAAGAAATACCTTCTGCCAGCAGTAAAACGAGATTTNAAGGTTTTTGCATATGACCGCACTGGTCATGGTCGTACAGCCAATCAAAAAGGTAGCTTTCACTTTAACTTTCAAACCAAAGAGCTCATCGCTTTCTTAGAAGACGTGGTTAAAGAGCCTGCTCATTTAATTGGCATCAGTGATGGGGCAAACATTGCACTTATGGCTGCAATCGCTCGCCCAGAGCTGATTCGCTCTGTTGTTTCAATTGGGGGAAATACAACTGCTTCACAAATTCGTATGAAGTTTGGAAAACCAGAAGTTTCTGCAGAATCGCAAGCTGAGCACGACCGCATATCCCCTGATCATCCATCAGAGCTAATCAAAAAAGTTGCAACTGCATTTAAAGTTTGGAAGAGCGAACCAAGTATCGCGATAACTAAATTGGCAAAAATTAAATGTCCAGTGCTTGTTCTTGCAGGCGATGACGATGTGATTAGCGCTAAAGAGTCAGAGAAGATTTTTCAGGCTATAACTAATGCTCGCCTCGCGATTGTTCCTGGTTCATCTCACGCTGTGATTAAAGAAAAAACAGAGTTAGTGCAGGCGCTACTAAAAGATTTTTACGCGAATCCTGATTATCCGCTGACGCAATCACCAATCAGCCGAATTAGCAATCGATAGGTGTAATTGCGCCCGTCTTCACATCATAAATAGCTCCGCCAACAACGACGCCATCTCTTAGCAATGGGTATGAACGTACGCGCTGAACATCGATTGCGAGCGCTGCCTTTTGATCCTTTACGGTTCTAAACTCGAGTGCGCGAGTATCGATGCCAAATTCTTTATCGATGTGCGCATGAATTTCTTCTTCGGTAGCACTTGCCATTCTGCAATCCGTATGTGGCATAACCAAGATTCGATTTACGCCTAGTAAATATGTTGCCAAAACTAATGTACGCAAAACGTCTTCGGTAACACGTGCACCAGCGTTACGTAAAATTTTCGCATCCCCTGATTTCATGCCACCAACAGAGAGTGGATTAATTCGAGAATCCATGCACGTAACAATTGCTAAACCTTTGGCGGCGCGACCTGTAAGTTCTGAATATTTAAATTGGGCTACGTACTCTTTATTTGCTCCAAGGACATCTGAAAAGCCTTCAGTTGGGAAATGACCTTGTTCCATATCGCCCCGATTTCCTCGCCCTGTGGCCCGCTTTGCCGCAATTCTACGCGGAGAAATTCTTCAGACACCGCCCCATTTAGGGTTGCCTTACTGACCCGTAGGACTGACCATTAACCCGGTGCGTTTTCCCTGATGCGGCCCCACGCCATGTCAGATCAGAGATCCCACGCTTCGTTCGCGCGAACGAAGGTCACCAAATTGTCCTCATGGAGGCTTAGTAAATGCTCGAATTAACAGCTAACCAGTGGAATACGCTCTATAACGTATTTTCATTTGGTTTGATTTCAATGCTTGCATGCACTGTTTACACACTCGTGTCACAGTCACGTGTTCTTCCTAAGTACCGTCACGCCCTTGTACTTTCATCAATGGTTACATTCATTGCTGGATACCACTACTGGAGAATCTTTGATTCATTCAAAGATGCATCAGATGGTTACATGGTTGCAACAACAGGACCAGATTCATTCAACGAGGGATACCGCTACGTTGACTGGCTATTAACTGTTCCACTACTTCTAGTTGAAGTAATTGCAGTACTCGCTCTTGCAAAGGCTGTAGCGTCTTCATTGATTAATCGCCTTGTACCAGCAGCAGTTGCAATGATCGCACTTGGTTACCCAGGTGAAATTTCAACAGATGACGGCACAAAGATTCTTTGGGGCGTTCTCTCAACAATTCCTTTCCTATACATTCTTTACGTATTGTTCGTTGAGCTTGGTAAGTCACTCGATCGTCAACCAGCAGGAGTTGCAGCGACAGTAGGTCGTCTACGTTGGCTTCTACTTGCGACATGGGGCGTTTACCCAATCTCATACCTATTCCCACTACTGAATATCACTGGAACAGATGCATTCATGTATCGCCAGATTGGTTACACAGTTGCAGACGTGCTTGCTAAGTGCGTATTCGGTCTCACAATCTACAAGATTGCGAAGATGAAGTCTGCTGCAGAAGGTATGTCAGAAGACAAGTAATACGTTTAATAAAAACGGCCGCCAAGTCTGACTTGGCGGCCGTTTTTATTCTTTTAAATTAATTTATGTAAGAAAAGATAATCAGTGCAGCACCTGCAACTAGACCAATTCTTGTTCCAGTCTTAGTTTCAAGCCACGCTAATCCAGCCTTAGTAAATCCAAGCATTAATGTAACTACGCCACCTGCGATGAGGATCAAACTATTTGTCATCGCATTTGGATTATTATCTTGGTAACGCCAATTAAGTAAGCCGAGTGCAATAAAGAGATATCCGGCCCAACGAGCGTTTGTTTTAACCATGAGCCCCCCGTCAGGATTGAACTGACGACCTACGCATTACAAGTGCGTTGCTCTACCACTGAGCTAGGGAGGCCTTTCGTGCTGCGCAATTATGGCAGGAGATTACAAAATCTAGAAATCGAGCGGGAGTTAGTGAGCCGCTGGCCACGATGTCAGCGATATGTATTTTCCGCTTCGTCCATCACCAGATGAGCGCCCACGAATTCTTCGCCAAATCCACGGCAGTGCAAATGTCAGAAACCACAACAAAGTTAAAGCCTTACGAATAATCCATGGTTTCTTCTTTGACACAATTGCTGATTCTTTCCACCCTGAATCAAATGGAGCACCGATTCGCTCGAGTACTGCTTGCGCAACTCTGTAATGTCCAGTTGTATTTAAATGCAGGCGATCAAATGCCAAGAGATTTGGGTTAGAAGATTGTGGATCCATTGATGCATCCATCACCATTAAGTCAAACTTATCTGCAACTTCTCGAACGATTGAGTTGAATGAACTCATACGTTCTTCCCAGACCGCTGAAGCTTTGCCGCCATTGCCGTTTTTCTCTAGGACCGTAAAGAGCAAAATAGTCCCACCCGTTTGAACAAGTTGTGTAACAGCTTTTACATAAGCGGTACGAACTATGTTGCGATCAAAATTTGGACGCAGGGCATCATTGGCGCCGGCGTGAAATGAGACAAGAGTTTGGGGGCCATCAATCAGTGGCAGCGCCAATGGCACTTGCTCTTCAAATACTTGCTTAACTAACTTGCCGCGAATCGCAAAGTTTGCGTATTTAAACTCTGGCGATTGTGCGGCCAATACATCTGCAACTCGATCAGCCCAACCACGGTATTTACCGTTGATGATTTCATCACTCATTCCCTCAGAGAAAGAGTCACCTAGAACTAAAAATCTTGTGTAGTGCATTTATTTCTTTCTACGTGCCTCATCAACCCAGAACAATGCGATTGATGTTGCCACGCTTGCGTTTAGTGACTCTGTTGTGGCATTCATTGGAATAGAAACTACAAGGTCGCACTTTTCGCGCACAAGACGTGAAAGACCTTTTCCTTCGCTGCCCACAACAATCATGATTGGCTCAGTTGCTACCTTCATCTCAGAAAGTGTCACATCTGATTCACCATCTAGACCAACGACAAAACAACCCATTTTCTTGGCATCTTCAATGGTGCGAGCCATATTTGTTACTTGTGCAACTGGAATACGTGCGGCGGCGCCAGCTGATGATTTCCACGCCGATGCTGTCATCGCTGCCGCGCGTCGCTCTGTCATGACAACTCCTGCAACACCGAATGCTGCAGCGCTTCGAACAATTGCACCCAAGTTACGTGGATCTGTCACACCATCTAGTGCAACGATTAACGCTGGATACTTTGCGCGTTCACTAATTTCTTGAAATGAAGAGTATTGGTATGGCTTAATCGCAAGAATAATTCCTTGGCTATTTGCAGAGATGCCTTCGATTTCCGCGCGGTGTACTTCGCGAATCGGCAATCCATGATGCAAAGCAAGTTGTAATGACTCTGCAACGCGATCATCGACATCGATGCTTCGTGCGACCATTAACTCTGTTGCAGGAACAACTGCGCGCAACGCTTCTAGAACTGCGTTACGACCAGAAACAATCTCACCCTTTGGTTTTTCCATACGAGCAGAACGCGCACCAGAAGATGGTGAACGTTTTTCTGCTGCTTTCTTTCGCTTAGCAGCTGCGTGATATGGACGATCTTCGGCTTTAGGTGTTGGACCTTTACCTGTAAGACGACGTTTGTTATTTCCGCCGGTGCCACCTGATGGACCTTTTTTAGATCCGCGCACTGCGCCTTTGCGTTCTGAATTGCCGGCCATTTATTTACTGCCTTCTGTTGGTGTTGCATTAGATGTAATCGACCAACGTGGCCCTTGTGCAGTGTCTTCAATTGAAATTCCGAGTGCGGCTAAGCCATCGCGGATTGCATCAGAGGCCGCGAAATCTTTACGTTCGCGAGCAGCAGTACGTTGAGCGAGTGCGAGCTTGATAGTTCCATCTAGTGCTGCGGTGAGATCTGTAGCCCCAGATTGAGCAAATACTGAATCAAGTGGATCGCAACCAAGGACTTCTAGTGCACCGCGAATCTCATTTGCATGTTGTGCAATCGCTTTTTTATCACCATCTGTAATCGCTGTATTGCCTAAACGCAATGACTCTGAGATGCCAGCAAGTGCTGTTGGCACTGCTAAATCATCATTCATAGCATCTGTAAAAGCAGCGTTAATAACTGGTGTTGGTTCTGTGCCGAGAATTTCTACAGAACGTTGTAAGAAGGATTCGATACGACGAAAGGCTGTTGCAGACTCTTCTAGGGCGCCCATCGAGAATTCGAGCATCGAGCGATAGTGCGCGCCACCGAGATACCAGCGAAGTTCGATACCGCGAACAGATTTCAATAGTTCTGCGACCTGCAGTGAATTACCGAGTGACTTACTCATTTTTTCACCAGAGGCCGTAACCCATGCGTTATGCATCCATAGTTTTGCAAATGGATAGCCAGCCGCTTCTGATTGTGCGATTTCATTTTCGTGGTGTGGGAAAACTAAATCCAAACCACCACCGTGAATATCAAATGCTTCACCTAAATAAGTGTGCGCCATTGCAGAACATTCGAGGTGCCAACCTGGACGTCCTGCACCCCATGGAGTTGGCCATGATGGATCTCCTGGCTTTGCAGCTTTCCATAGTGCGAAATCACGTGGATCTTTTTTATACGTTTCATCCGCATCGGCTGCAGGTTGTAAGTCATCAAGTTTCTGTCTTGAAAGAGTGAGATACGAAGTAAGTTTGCGAACTTCTAAATAAACATCGCCATTGCCAGGTGCGTAGGCAGCGCCACGTTCGATGAGTTTTTGCATTAACTCAATCATCTGTGTCACGTGGCCTGTGGCTCGTGGTTCATACGTTGGCGGCATAACGTTGAGTGCAGCGTAAGCATCAGCGAATGCTCGCTCGTATTTCATCGCAACTGCCCACCATGGCATCTTTTCGTGAACAGCTTTGTGCAAAATCTTGTCATCAATGTCTGTGACATTACGGATAAAAGTTACGTCATAACCACTCTTTGTGAGCCAGCGGCGCAAGATATCGAAGTTAACTCCGCTACGAACGTGACCGATGTGCGGTGGTGCCTGAACAGTTGCACCGCAGAGATAAATAGATGCTTCATCTTTTTTTAATGGCTTAAAAGGTGCAGTGGTTCGCGTCAATGTGTCATATAAATGCAGCGAACTCATTGGGCAATTCTACCCTTGCTTAATGAGCAGAGCTGACGCGATGGCTGCGATACCGCGACCTTCGCCCGTTAAACCCATGCCATCTGTTGTTGTTGCAAGTACAGAAACATTGGCACCACCGAGGGCTGCAGATAATGTGGTGATTGCTTCGCTGCGACGATCAGCCAGCTTTGGGCGATTGCCAATAATTTGCACCGTCACATTAGAAATTGCATATCCCGCAGCAGTAATTTTTTGGAGAGTTTCTTTCAATAACGTCACACCAGATGCACCTGCATACTCTGGTTTGTCTGTTCCAAAGTTTGTTCCAAGATCACCTAATTGTGCGGCTGCAAATAAAGCATCACATATTGCATGCGCTGCAACATCGCCATCAGAGTGACCTTCAACTCCAGTTTGATCAGGCCATAACAAACCTGCAAGCCACAATTGGCGACCTTCGGCGAATGCGTGTGCGTCAACACCAACACCAGTTCTAAACAATGATGTTGAACCAAGCATTGAAATCGCAGTTGCTAAATCTGCCGGTGTTGTAATTTTTAGTGCACGCTCTTCGCCTTTAATGATTAAAACTTTGTGGCCGATTGCTTCAACGAGTGCACCGTCATCGGTTGCATCAGCGCCCGTTGCATGGGCTTTCTTTAACACCTCTAGATCAAAACCTTGTGGAGTCTGCACGCGGCGCATTGTTGTGCGATCCGGAGTAGAAGTGACGTGGCCACCAGCATCAACGCTCTTTACGGTGTCAATTAGTTCAAGACCAGGAATAACTGCAACATCGCCCTTAACAAGAGCCGCAACAACACTCTCTGCTAATTGAGTAGATGCCAGTGCGCGCGCAGCATCATGAACCAAAACAAATTTATGATTACCCGAAAGCGCTGCGATGCCTGCTCGTACGCTATCTGAACGAGTTGTTCCGCCAACAACGACAGTGATGTCGCTGCCAACTAACTCTTGTATTTGTTTTTCATATCCAGCGGGCGCGCAAATAACTATTTCTGATGCAACGGGTGCAAGGGCAGCAACAGCGTGTTCGATAAGTGTGCGATTGCCTAAAGTAATCAACGCTTTAGGAAGTGTGGCACCGAATCTTTCGCCACTGCCAGCGGCTGCAATGATGGCCGCACACTGGCTCATTTGTTTCCCCAAATACGTAGAAAATTTAAAACTAAATTAAGAAGCTAAAACCTCATCGAGGATAACTGCTGCTTTTTCTTCATCTGTGCGCTCTGCAAGTGCGAGCTCAGAGATTAAAATCTGCTTTGCTTTTGCAAGCATGCGCTTTTCACCAGCAGATAGTCCACGATCTAGATCGCGGCGATAAAGATCGCGAACAACTTCTGCAACTTTAATAACATCTCCAGATGCCAACTTCTCGAGGTTAGCCTTGTAACGGCGTGACCAGTTTGTTGGTTCTTCTGTATATGGCTGACGCAAAACATTAAATACACGATCAAGTCCGGCGCTATCTACAACGTCTCGAACGCCGACTAGGTCAACGTTTTCTGCTGGTACGCGAACTGTGAGGTCGCCTTGTGCAACCTTTAGAACGAGGTAGGTCTTCTCTTCGCCTTTGATTACTCGGGTTTCGATGGCTTCGATAAGTGCTGCTCCGTGATGAGGATAAACAACGGTTTCGCCGACCTTAAATGTCATGTGTTGCCCTTCGTTAGAGGCTAATAATACCAGCCATTTAAGGGGTTAGTCACCTCGAATCTATGCGTGCAAAAACGCCCTTTTGCCATGAGAGAATAAGGCGCTACATCTTGACAAATACAAAAACATTATTTTTCAAAGTACTTGGAGATTAGAAATGCGTCTTCGCACAATTGTTACACCACTAGTAATCGCTGCTCTTGCAATCTCACTAACAGGTTGCGGTGCTGGTTCTAATGCAACAACGCGATTAACTAAAAAAGTAACTGATGGCCAAGAAGCTGAAATTAAGAAAGATGCAAACAACATTGCACTAAGAAACTTTGTGCTAGTTGCACTGCCAGATGGTTCTGCTGTTGTAGTTGGAACAGTTATTAACCGTGGAGTAAATGAAGATGCACTTCTAGGATTAGCAATCTCTGGAATTCAGGCACAATTCACTGGAAACAGCACAATTGGTCAAAACGGATTAATTACTTTTGAGGGTGAAAGTGCAAATGCAAAAGCCGTTATCTTCGGCGCTAATTTAAAGCCAGGTACACACACTGACTTATCACTATTTTTCGGTAACGCTGGTGAAGTTACTTTGGATGTTTTGATCCAAAAACCAGAAGGAATTTACGCAGGTATTACTTCTCAAGCTTCCATCTTGTAACCCAAACCGCGAACGGTTTGAATAACAACTGGATTAGCTGGATCTACTTCAATCTTTGAACGCAATCTCTTGATGTGAACATCTAAAGTCTTTGTATCGCCCACATAATCACTGCCCCACACGCGATCGATTAATTGCATACGAGTAAGCACTCGACCCGCATTGCGCATGAGAAATTCGAGTAATTCAAACTCTTTAAGTGGAAATGAAACGTTTTCATTATTAATGCTGACCATGTGACGTTCGACGTCCATGCGCACCGGACCAGCAGTGAGAACTCCAGTTGTTCCTTCGTTAAGTGAGATCTCACCTTGGCGACGCAAAACTGCGCGGATGCGCGCTATGAGTTCGCGGGAAGAGTAAGGCTTAGTTATGTAGTCATCTGCGCCGAGTTCTAGACCAACGACTTTATCTACTTCTGAATCTTTAGCAGTCAACATAATTACTGGAACATTGCTGCGGGTGCGCAATTGTTTGCAGACTTCGGTACCGGAAAGTCCTGGCAACATGAGGTCTAAAAGAACAAGATCTGCGCCATTTTTATCAAATTCCACAATCGCATCAGGTCCTGATCCTGCAACAGCCACATCAAAACCTTCTTTACCTAGCAAATAACTTAAAGCTTCTGAAAAGGACTCTTCATCTTCGACTACAAGAATTCGTGTCATGCTTTTGTCTCCGTTTCAGATTTCTCACTTGGTTGGAACTGTGGCAGACGAATTGTGAAGGTACTGCCTGCACCTTCAGCGCTCCATACTGAAATATCTCCACCGTGATTTGTAATTACGTGCTTAACAATTGATAGACCAAGTCCTGTGCCGCCTGTTTGTCGCGAACGTGCAGGATCAACGCGATAGAAACGTTCAAAGATTCGTTCCAAATCTTTTTCTGGAATTCCGATGCCTTGATCTGTTACGGCAATTTCAATCAGATTGTTCTCACACTTTTCGGTAATGCTCACCTGCGTGCCATCAGGGCTGTAATTGATTGCGTTCTCGATCAAGTTGCTCACTGCCATTTCAAGTTGTGTTCTATCACCAAGAACCTGGACGTGCAGGGCCGGATTAAATTGCACCGTAATTTTTCGAGCCTCAGCGACCAAACGTGAATCATCAATTGCTTGGCTAACAAGATCAGATGTATCCACGCCTTTGGCGCCGACGAGTGGGTCATCGCTTTGTAATCGAGAAAGATTAATAATTTCTTGGACCAAATCTGACAGACGCTTCGCCTCCATCTGCATGCGAGATGCAAACTTTGTCACAGCTTCTGGATCATCACTCGCACCCATAACAGCTTCGCTCAGCAAAGAGAGTGCACCGATTGGTGTCTTAAGTTCGTGCGAAATATTGGCAACGAAGTCACGACGGACAGCATCGAGTCGTCGATATTCGCTGTCATCGAAAATCAAAACGAGTGCCAAGCCTTCAGTGCCGACAAGTGAAACTCGAACCAATAAGTCATGTGTGCCTGCTCCAACTGGACCTCGTGGGAGTTCAAGTGTCGCTTCTTGATACTTATTTGAACGACGTGCCGCACGAACAAGGTTAAGAATTTGCTCAGAGTTTAATTTGTTATCGCGAATCAAACCAAAGGAATCTATTTCACGAGAATTCTTTGCTACAAATTCACCTGGTTCTAAAAGTAAATACTCAGCATCAATTACATCTAGAACATTTACTAAATAATCTGGAATTGAAAGTGAACGCAACTCATCGGATGAACCTTCTTTTCTCCAACGCATTGACACGCCCCTATCGTAGGGATGAAATCAAGTGCCTTCACATAGCCCACTGCGTGCCCCTTACGAAAAGGGCATTCTTTGCGCGTTGTTCAGCAAGCGTTAACTTTGGGTTTTAAGAAAGAGTGATATTCGGTATACCGTTAGCCCATGCGCGACGCTTTCCATGACGATTTGGACTCAATCGAAGCCACACTCGTCGAAATGGCACAACTTGTAAACCGTGCAATGGAGCGTGCAACAACTGCTCTTCTTACATCAGATCTTAAATTAGCTGAAGAAGTTATTTCAGAAGATGATCGCATCGATGAGATGCAGCACGAACTAGATGACAAGACTCTTAATGTCATGGCTCGCCAACAACCTGTAGCGCGCGATCTTCGCACTCTTGTTACTTCACTTCGTATGAGCGCAGACCTCGAGCGAATGGGCGATCTTGCACACCACATCGCAAAGCTTGCTCGTATGCGTTATCCAAATTGCGCAGTCCCAGAAGAACTACGTCCAGCCTTTAAAGATATGGGCGCAGTTGCAAATCGCATTATTGATAAGGTCGGAAAAGTTATCGACCAGCACGACTCAGTTGGTGCAATCGAATTAGATCAAGATGATGATGAGATGGATAAGTTACACCGCTACTTGCTCGCCACAATGCAAAATGGGCAGTGGTCACACAGCATCGAAATGACAATTGATATCACTCTGCTTGGACGTTATTACGAGCGTTGCGCTGACCACGCAGTTTCAATTGCTAAGCGTGTGTACTTCTTGGTCAACGGCGAATACGCCACCGAATAAATCTATTTCTTACCCTGATTCGCAACCGCTGCAATAGCCTCTTGTGCTGCAGCTGGATCTAAATACTCTCCACCTTTTTTAAGTGGCTTAAGGTCCTGTCCTAATTCGTAATACAGCGGGATTCCTGTTGGAATATTTAATCCTGCAATGTCGGCATCGCTGATGCCATCTAGGTGCTTAACGAGAGCACGCAATGAGTTGCCGTGAGCCGTAACCAAAACTGTTTTTCCCGCTAACAAATCTGGTGCAATGTTTTCGTGCCAGTACGGCAACATGCGTGTAACAACATCTTTTAAGCACTCTGTCTTTGGAAGGTCATTGCCGAGACCTGCATAGCGAGGATCTTTTGCTTGGCTAAATTCGGATCCATCTTCAATAGGTGGTGGTGGAACATCAAAAGAGCGACGCCACAATTGGAATTGTTCTTCACCGTAGGCAGCAAGGGTTTCTTTTTTATCTTTTCCTTGCAGCGCACCGTAATGACGTTCATTTAAACGCCATGAACGTGAAACCGGAATCCAATGACGATCGCACGCATCAAGTGCTAATTGCGATGTATGAATAGCACGACGTAACAAAGATGTATGAACTAAATCTGGCAATAAACCGCGTTCGGCCAATAAAACGCCGCCACGCTTAGCTTCTGCTTCTCCGGATGTAGATAAGCGGACATCAACCCACCCTGTGAATAAATTCTTTGCATTCCACTCGGATTCTCCGTGGCGCAAAAGAATGAGTTTGATTGTCATATGAGTATCTTAAATGAAGTGACGTGCAAACTCTAAATTGGCCAGTGATTCACCGCGAGAAACTCTCCACGCCCACTCTCGACGAATTGCATTAGCAAAACCGAGTTCGAGTAAAGGATTAAAGGATGAATCTGAATACTGCAAGACAGCGCCGAGCAAACGATCAATTTCGCGATCTGTCACAGCATTAAGTGGCAAGCGGCCAACAAGGTAAATATCACCTAGTTCGTTAATCGCAAATGCAACGCCATACATGGATGCGTTCTTGCTCATGCACCAGTGATGAACACCTGCTTCATTCTCATCTGGTTTGCGAATAACAAATGCGTTAATGCTTAAAGAGTGATCGCCAACCACCAGAGCACAGTGGGTCTGTAGCTTTGTATCACCTGGCAAAGTAACTAAAAATGTATTGTCATCCCGGCGTTCGTAATCGA
>B570J14230_10000910_pt1 | contig 12001 bp, 10 predicted proteins | sample LakMenepilimnion_3_FD_14230 | JGI IMG/M metagenome (IMG submission 14230) | reverse complement strand
CTTTCGCTCTGGCTGGATGATGGTGACAGGCCCGCGCAAGCATGCGGCTAGTTACATCGAGGGCATTCAGATGCTGACCAATATGCGTTTGTGTGCCAATGTGCCAGCACAACATGCAATTCAAACTGCATTGGGCGGTCGACAGAGCATTCAGGATTTATTGCTTCCGGGCGGACGTTTGCTTGCACAACGCGATGCTGCAGTTACTGCACTACGGGCAATTCCTGGTGTCAGCGTGGTGGAACCGAAGGGCGCACTGTATGTGTTCCCGAAGATTGATCAAGAGATGTACCCCATCAAGGATGATCGCCAGTTCGTGCTTGATTTCTTGCGTGCAGAACACGTGTTGGTTGTGCAGGGTTCAGGTTTTAACTGGCCAAGCACAGATCATGTACGTATTGTCACCTTGCCATGGGCAAAAGATTTAACAGAGGCCATTGGGCGGCTGGGTAATTTCTTGTCGTCGTACGTTCCCCAAAAATAGGGAAGTAGTTATTCGCCGACTGAACCGGCGAGTGGTGCGTTCTGGTTAGCCAGTTCGCGCTCGCCGTTTTCCAATGCATCAAGCAAGTGGATTGCAATGTCTGCAACCTTTACGTCTGACTCTTCCTTGCCGGCAGCCTTTACGCCGTCGTCAAGCATGATGTAACAGAACGGGCACGCAGTAGCGACACGGCTTGCGCCGGTGCTGATTGCTTCCTGTGCACGCTCATCGTTCACCTTGGTGCCGATTGACTCTTCCATCCACATGCGAGCACCACCAGCGCCACAGCACATTCCTTGTGTGCCGTTGCGTGGCATCTCGACAATTTGTACGCCCTTGATAGAGCCAACAATTTTACGAGGGGCCATGTACACGTCGTTGTGGCGACCGAGGTAGCACGAGTCGTGGTACGTGATGCGATCTTCAAGTGATGCATTGCGGATATCAAGCTTGCCAGTGTCAATGAGGTGTTCGAGGAACTCACTGTGGTGAATAACTTCGTAGTTGCCGCCCAATTGTGGGTACTCGTTCTTCAATGTGTTGAAGCAATGTGGGCACTGCGTAATGATCTTCTTCACGCCCATGCCGTTCAGCATTTCAATGTTCGGAAGTGCGAGCATCTGGAACAAGTATTCGTTACCTGAACGACGTGCAGAGTCACCTGTGCACATTTCGCTTGGTCCGAGAATTGCAACATCAATGTCTGCACGCTCAAGCAACTTGGCCATAGCCTGCGTTACTTTCTTGTTCTTGTCGTCGAATGAACCGGCGCAACCAACCCAGTACAAGTACTCGTGGTTGAATGCAGCGCCTGGGTCTACAACGTCAACGTTGAGGTCCTTGGCCCAATCTGCGCGATCATCTTGGTTCATGCCCCATGGGTTGCCTTGGTTTTCCATAGCGCGGTATGCGTTTCCAAGTTCTGCAGGGAAGTTACTTTCCATGAGTGACAAGTAACGACGCATGTCGAGAATCTTGTCGAGGATTTCAATATTGACTGGGCAGATCTCATCACATGCGCGACATGTTGTGCATGCCCACACTTCTTCTGATGTGATGCGCTCGAACAATGAGTTGGCACCAATCTTGATTTCAGAGTCAATGGAAAGCGGCGGTGTAACTGAACCATGAGCTGCGGTGGCTGCCATGACTTCGCCGGTCTTCAAAACGATTTCACGTGGGTCAAGTGGCTTACCTGTTGCATGTGCAGGGCACACGCTGGTGCAACGACCGCACATGGTGCATGAGTCGGTGTCAAGAAGTTGCTTCCATGTGAAGTCTTCAACAACGGAGGCACCAAATGTCTCAAGAGAAGTCTCTGTGAGGTTTGGCATTGCGCGCATTGCGCCCTTCGGACGATCACGATCTTTGAGGTACATGTTCAGCGGTGACGTGAAGATGTGGCGCAACATTGTGAGCGGCAGCAACGCAAGGAAGGCGACGAATGAAAGGGCATGCAATATCCACATTGATAGGTGCCAGTTTTCGAGTGTTTGTAATGCTGCGCCGTCTACAAGTTGCGACAATGGGTACCCAATAAATGACCACGCCTCAAAGGACATGTCCTTGCCTTCAGCAGTGCTGACGGCGATACGGAACATTTCTGCACCAAAGCCAGTTAAGCCAATGATCAACATGCAACCAAGAATGATGCCGTGCTCGGCCTTTGTCTTGATGCGGATGCGGTATGGACGTTGTACGTAACGGCGAACAATTGCCCATACGACACCAATAGTGAAAATCAGACCAGCAAAGTCGCCCACCAAGACATAGCCCTGGTACACGCCACCATGGAGGAACTTCAGTGATTCTGGCAATTGGTGATCAACCTCAAGAACTGTGGTGACACCCAAAAGAATAAGGAAACCGAAATACATCATGGAGTGCATCAGGCCTGCTGCACTGTCGCGCAACAACGTGCGCATGTAAACACCTGCGCGGTAATCAGCAAGACGTCGCTTTGCATTTTTCGGCGTAGTGCGACGGCGGTCTGGCGCGCCACGTTCCCAGTTGCGCATGCGATCAGCAAACTTGAATGAGCCCCAAATGATCATTGCTGGAATGATTGTGTAGAACGCAGCTTGTATTGGTCCGGGGATTCCGTCGAAAACTTTGCGCGACATTTCGGAAGTTCCGTGCCAATGCGTGAACTGCGGGACGATGCCCGAGAACAAAGCGAAAGTACCGACGCCAAGGCCGATGGCAATGGAAATTTGGTACGGGTGAAGACGCTTAGGCGTCTTCTCGGTGGGGGAGGCAGCGTTGGTGCTCATACGAGTTATAACGCTAGTGGGCAAAGGCCCGCAGAGCCCGATTCGTCGGGAAAATTACCCGATCAGAATGAGTATCAGCCGTAATGTGCGCGGTCGAGTTCACGAACGCGCGTGGCAAGGGCCTTGAGCAACTTGCGTGAGATGGCTGGGATGTTGTCGATTGCGCCTTTGAGAGCACGCTCTGAGATAACAAGCAACGTGACATCGGAATCGGCGATCACTGCAGCTGTTCGAGGACCATTGTCAAGAAGTGACAATTCACCAACAACGGCTCCGGCCTTTGCAGTACCAATCTTCTTGCCGTTGCGCTTGATGGTGGCAGAACCTTCGAGAATGACATATGCCTCACGACCGGTTTGGCCCTGATCCATGATGATGGTTCCTGCTTTGAGTACACGCTCGGTGGAGTTCTTTACTACGAGTCCGATTTCTTTTGCGGAACACTCAGAAAAAAGTGAGATGTTGCGGAGGTGGTCGACGTTGGATTTAGTACTTGCCATGTACACAAGTGTACTTCTATTGAAAGTACCTGTTTACCAGTGGAGCTATTTTGGTTTTGCCTGGTTCGCCACAGCATCCGTTGCTGCTTTGATTTTCTCGGCATCTCCGAGGTAGGTGACTTCATTCACGGCAAGAGTGTCTGACAATTTGTAGAGCCGGGGAACCCCAGTAGGGATGTTCAATTCGGCAATGTTTTCTGAAGAAATGTTCTCAAGCGCCATGACCAAGGCACGCAATGAATTGCCGTGAGCCGCGACTAACACGTTCATACCAGCGCGTAATTGGGGTACAACGGTGGCGTGAAAATGTGGCACGACTCGGTCGACTACATCTTTCAAGCATTCTGTGGCTGGCAGATCTGCAGGGTTCACAAGGCGATACCGAGGATCATTTGCAGGGTGCTCGGGACTGGAAGCATCAACAGGAGGCGGCGGTACGTCGTAGCTTCGGCGCCACACCTTGGTCTGTTCTTCGCCATGTTGCGCGGTGGTCGCGGCTTTGTCGAGGCCCTGTAATGCCCCGTAGTGGCGCTCGTTCCATTTCCAATGGCGTTCCACTGGCAACCACACCTGGCCCATGCCAGACAGTGCCAAATGGCAGGTCATCACGGCGCGCGTCAATAAAGAGGTATGAGCAACATCAAAAACTAGGCCAGCAGCTGCCATGGTGGGGCCGGCTTCGGCGGCTTCCCGTTCGCCCAGGGGTGAAAGGGGCACGTCGTGCCAGCCAGTAAAGAGGTTCAGTTCATTCCAGGTACTTTGACCATGGCGGAGGAGGACGAGATTGCCGAGCACATCCTCATCGTAGGTCTGAGGCCATGCTGCAGGGGAAATCTGAAGGGAATCTGCGGCTATTCATCACTGTGACAAATGTTGAGTCGCCTCGTATCAACTTTTCTGTATCAAAGGTTGGTATCCCCAGTAAGTCCCCTTATTGTGATGTCACCCCACCCGTATCCGACGTCTCGTCGGAACCAAGTACAGGAGACATAACCCCATGGCAAAAGCAGTCGGAATCGACCTCGGAACCACAAACTCAGTCGTTTCAGTCCTTGAGGCTGGCGAACCAGTCGTCATCCCAAACTCAGAAGGTGCCCGCACCACGCCGTCCATCGTTGCCTTTTCAAAGGCCGGCGAAGTTCTTGTTGGTGAAGTGGCAAAGCGTCAAGCGATCACCAACCCTGATCGCACATTCCGCAGCATTAAGCGCCAGATGGGAACCACGTGGACCTCTGAAGACATTGACGGCAAGAAGTACACACCGCAAGAAATCAGCGCACGCACACTGATGAAGTTGAAGCGTGATGCCGAGGCGTATCTCGGTGACACGGTCACAGATGCTGTTATTACAGTTCCTGCATACTTCGACGACGCGCAGCGCACCGCAACAAAAGAAGCCGGCGCAATTGCTGGTCTCAATGTTTTGCGCATTATCAACGAGCCAACCGCTGCAGCACTTGCATACGGTCTTGATAAGTCGTCACAAGACGAAACCATTTTGGTATTCGACCTTGGTGGTGGAACATTCGACGTTTCGGTTCTTGAAATTGGAGACGGTGTTTTTGAAGTAAAGAGCACACACGGTGACACGCACCTTGGTGGAGACGACTGGGATCAGCGCATCATTGACTGGTTGACACAGCAGTTCAAGAGCGCGCACGGTATTGATCTTGCGCAAGATCGTATGGCTGTTCAGCGTTTGAAAGAAGCTGCTGAAAAAGCAAAGATCGAATTGTCACAAACACAACAGACACAAATCAACTTGCCGTTCATTACTGCAACAGCCGAAGGCCCGTTGCACCTTGATGAATCTTTGACTCGTTCAAAGTTCCAGGAAATGACCGCAGACCTTGTTGAGCGTTGCCGTGTGGCATTTGATCAGGCAATCAAAGACGCAGGTCTTACCAAGAGCCAAATTGATCACGTCATCTTGGTTGGTGGTTCGACTCGTATGCCAGCAGTGCAAGAACTCGTGTTCAACATGACAGGCAAAGAGCCAAACAAGTCGGTGAACCCAGACGAAGTAGTTGCCATTGGTGCAGCTGTTCAAGCCGGCGTGTTGAAGGGCGATGTAAAAGACATCTTGCTTCTCGACGTCACACCGTTGTCATTGGGAATTGAAACCAAGGGTGGCGTGATGACAAAGCTCATCGAGCGCAACACAACAATTCCTACACGTCGTACAGAAGTGTTCACCACTGCAGATGACAATCAGCCATCAGTAGAGATCAACGTTCTCCAAGGTGAGCGCGAGATGGCTAGTTACAACCAGTCACTTGGCAAGTTCAACTTGGTCGATCTTCCACCTGCTGCGCGCGGTATGCCTCAGATCGAAGTCACATTCGATATTGACGCAAACGGAATCGTTCATGTATCAGCAAAGGACCGTGCCACAAGCAAAGAGCAGTCCATGACCATCACCAGCTCGTCGTCTCTTAGCAAAGAAAAAATCGAAGAGATGATTCGCGATGCTGAGTCACATGCAGAAGATGACAAGCGCCGTCGTGAAGAAGCAGAAGTGCGCAACAATGCAGACTCGCTTGTGTATCAAACTGAAAAAGTTCTGAAAGAACAAGGTGACAAAGTAACTGAAGAAGAAAAGGCAGCTGTTGAAGGCCCGCTCGGAATTCTGAAGACAGCCATTGCTGGAAACAATATTGACGACATTAAGGCAGCTACAGAAACTCTGATGGGCGCCAGCCAGGCATTCAGCCAGAAGTTGTACGAAACAGCAGCTCGCGACAGTGAAGCAGCTGGCACATCAGCATCAGGCGCACAAGGTGCACCAAACGATGACGACATCGTCGATGCTGAAATTGTAGATGAGCAGTAATTCATGTCAGAAGACAATGTTGAACAACCAGAAGATGCGATAGACGCTGAGATAGTTGAACTAATCGAGCACGACATTGATGCGCTTGTTCAAGAACGAAATGAGTTCAAAGACATCGCACTTCGCTTGCAGGCTGATTTTGAAAACTACAAAAAGCGTGCTTCATCGAACATGTCTGACGAAGTAGATCGAGCAACAGGCCGAATCGCTGATTCATTGCTGCCAGTGCTTGATGCGTGTGAAGCCGCTTTCGCGCACGGAGCAGATGGCGTTGAACCCATTTGGTCGGCACTGATGGCTGCTCTATCGAAGCAAGGCCTTGTTGCACTTGATCTTTTGGATAAGCCATTTGATCCCACCACGTCAGAAGCTGTTGTCCATGAAGAGGGTGACGGCGCAGAACCAATCGTTGTTGAAGTGCTTCGCACTGGATACGAATGGAAGGGCCGCGTACTACGCGCTGCCATGGTGAAGGTGCGGGGATAAGTCATGTCAGGTCAGCGCGAATGGTACGAGAAGGACTATTACGCAGTACTTGGTGTGTCGAAAGACGCAACTGTCAAAGACATTACGAAGGCGTACCGGCGGCTTGCTCGCCAGTATCACCCTGATGCAAACCCTGACAATGCAGTAGCGGAAGAGAAGTTCAAAGACATCTCTGCTGCCTACGACGTTGTTGGTGATGAAAAGAAACGAGCAGAGTACGACGAAGTACGTCGTGTTGGACCCATGGGCGGATTCGGCGGAGGACCCGGCGGACAAAACATTCGTTTCGACATGGGTGGCGATGGTTTCGGTGACATCTTGGGCCAAATGTTTGGGCGCGGTGGTGGACGTCGTGGCGGCGGATCAACTGGGCCACAACGCGGACAAGATATTGAAACAACGTTGACACTTGATTTCGTTGATGCTGCTCATGGCATCACCACATCGTTACATCTCACTGCAGATGCACAATGCTCGTCATGTTCTGGTTCAGGTGCTCGCACCGGTACAACACCGAAAACATGCGCTGCCTGTGGTGGTCGCGGTTCTACTGCAGACAACCAAGGAATGTTTTCGTTCTCGCAACCATGTCGTTCATGCAGCGGCAATGGCATCATTATCGAAAATCCGTGTTCTACATGTAAAGGAACGGGAATTGAACGTCGTCCACGTGAAGTAAATGTACGTATTCCTGCAGGTGTTGACAATGGCCAACGCATTCGCCTGAAAGGCCGTGGTAGCCCCGGGCGCAATGGCGGTCCAGCCGGCGACTTGTTCGTTGAATGCAATGTTGCGCCGCATCCGTTGTTTTCACGTGAGGGTGTGAACTTACTGACGCGAGTTCCTGTTTCATTTACCGAAGCAGTGTTAGGCGCCACGATTGCGGTGCCAACCCTTGATGGCAGCGAAGTGACTTTGCGCTTAAAGGCCGGAACACAAAGTGGTTCGCGTCACCGCGTAAAAGGCAAAGGTATTGAATTACCAAAGCAAACAGGTGACCTCATTGTCACTGTCGATGTAAACGTGCCAACAAAATTGTCTGATGAAGAACGCTCGGCCATCGAGTCACTCAGCGAAGTACTAGCTTCACCTCGTACGTTGGGCAACAAGTCATGACCCAAGATGACCGACGTGCCCTGTATGTAATTTCAGTTGCCGCTGAACTTGCGGGTATGCATCCGCAGACTCTGCGCATTTACGAGCGACGTGGCCTGTTAACCCCAGCGCGAACAACTGGCGGCAATCGTAGATACAGCGATGCAGACATTGCACGACTTTTGCGCATTACAGAACTTGCAGCCACAGGTATGAACTTGGAAGGCATTCGCCATGTCATGACACTGGAAGCAGAAGTAGTGCGCCTTCGTAGTGAAGTGGAACAACTGCGTCAAGGTCTCATGCATGCCATCACCGAAATTGAATCTCGTAGTCGCAGCAACATTGTTCCGCTGCGACAAGCGATGGCCCGCTTCGGCGAGCGTCCCAGCATTTTTGACCCCGACCGATAAGGAAACACCACTATGGCTATCGACCCAAAGAAATGGACTACTAGGACTCAAGAGGCGATTGCAGCAGCAAGTGATTCTGCCCGCTCACTAGGCAACCCCGAAGTCACGGTAGATCACGTACTTAGTGCAGTGACAGGACAAACCGACACCATTGTCCCCGCGTTCTTGCAGAAGTTAGGTATCGCACCTGGAATGGTGCAATCGAAGGCTGATGAAGTTGTTGCCAAACTCCCGCGTGCAACTGGTGGTGCTGAGCCACGCATGAATCGCGAGCTTGGCAATGTACTTGCTAACGCAGACTCATTTCGCAAGGACTTCAAGGACGACTACGTGTCGGTTGAGCATCTCATCTTGGCGATGAATCAGCGGATTGGCATTGCAACGGAAGAGATGCTGCAGGCCTTAAAAGAGGTTCGTGGTTCTCACCGCGTAACGTCACCAGACCCTGAATCTCAGTTTGCGGCGTTAGAGAAATACGGTATTGATCTCACGGCGCGGGCACGTGAAGGAAAAATTGACCCTGTCATCGGCCGAGATGAAGAAATTCGTCGCGTGATCCAGGTTCTGTCTCGTCGTACAAAGAACAACCCCGTACTAATTGGTGAACCAGGTGTTGGTAAGACCGCAATTGTTGATGGACTTGCCCGCCGTATTGCTGATGGTGATGTGCCAGAAGGACTTAAGGGAAAGCGCTTGATTTCTCTCGACATCAGTTCGTTGGTGGCTGGTGCAAAGTACCGTGGCGAATTCGAAGAGCGCTTCAAAGCAGTTCTTAAAGAGATCACTGATGCCGAAGGTGAAGTGATTACGTTCGTTGATGAGATGCACACAATGGTTGGTGCTGGCGGTGCTGAAGGCGCGATGGATGCGGGCAACATGATCAAGCCGATGCTTGCACGCGGTGAACTGCGCATGATTGGTGCAACCACTCTTGACGAATACCGCAAATATGTAGAGAAAGACCCAGCGCTCGAGCGTCGTTTTCAACAGGTCTATGTAGGCGAACCAACAGTGGCTGACACCATTGCAATTTTGCGTGGCTTGAAGGAACGTTACGAAGTGCACCATGGTGTGCGAATTCAAGACTCTGCTCTTGTCAGTGCAGCCGTGTTGTCTAACCGTTACCTCACAAATCGATTCTTGCCAGACAAAGCAATTGACCTGATGGATGAGGCAGCAAGCAAGCTGCGTATTGAGATTGATTCACTGCCAACCGAGATTGACATTGTGCAACGCCGTATTTTGCAATTGGAAATAGAGAAGGTTGCGCTTGAGAAGGAAACTGATTCCGCATCGCGAGATCGCTTGAGCACTCTTGTGGAAGAGCTCACATTGTTGCAGCTCGAAGCTGACGTGATGAAGGGCCACTGGGATGCTGAACGTTCAGCAATCTCTGCAATTCGCACATTGAAAGAAGAACTTGAGACTCTGCGTTCCGCTGTAGAACGAGAAACTGACCTCACTAAGGCTTCGGAAATTCAATACGGTCGCATTCCTGAACTTGAGCGTCGCATCAATGACGCAACAGAGCATCTTGATCAATTGCAATCAACACAACGAATGTTGAAAGAAGAAGTTGATGCTGAAGACATCGCCGAAGTGGTTTCAAAGTGGACTGGTGTGCCAGTCAGCAAATTGCTGGAAGGTGAGATGGCAAAGCTTGTGCATCTTGAAGACCAATTACATAAACGTGTTATTGGTCAGAATGATGCAGTGACTGCAGTTGCAAACGCCATTCGCCGTAGCCGTGCTGGTTTGTCAGATCCGGATAAGCCAATTGGCTCTTTTATGTTTCTTGGCCCAACCGGTGTTGGCAAAACCGAATTAGCACGCGCACTTGCTGAGTATTTGTTTGACGATGATAAGGCAATGGTTCGTATTGATATGGGTGAGTACATGGAACAGCATTCTGTGTCGCGTCTGATCGGTGCGCCCCCCGGTTATGTGGGGTATGACGAAGGTGGTCAACTCACTGAACTTGTACGCCGCCGTCCGTACAGCGTTGTGCTGTTAGACGAAGTGGAGAAAGCACATCCTGATGTGTTCAACATTTTGTTGCAGGTGCTCGACGACGGTCGACTTACTGACGGCCAAGGTCGCACCGTTGACTTCACCAATGTCGTGTTGATTATGACCAGCAACTTGCCAGGTGAACCAATTGAGTACTTCCGCCCAGAGTTCGTGAACCGTATTGATGAAATTGTGCGATTCCGTTCGTTGACGGAAGATGACCTCAGCCACATCGTGGGTATTCAACTAGAGCACCTGGTGCAACGCATGGCTGATCGCCGCTTGGTGTTAGAAGTTTCTGAAGCAGCACGGCTGTGGCTTGGTACTCGTGGATTCGATGCGTCGTTTGGTGCTCGACCCTTGAAGCGCCTCATTCAGCGAGAGATTGCCGACAAAGCTGCCATCATCATTTTGGAAGGTCGCGTTAGCGAGGACGGGGTCATCTCTGTAGACGTTGCCGATGGAGACCTTGTCGTCACAGGCCGTTAGGAATCATCTGAATGGTATGTGTTATCTCGCGGTGAATAGCGGGGTAGCAGATGCTTCTACAATTCGGCCATGAGCTTGCCCGAACGTCGTATTGTCCCCACTGTTGGTGAAGTAGTACGTACACCAGAGTCCTGTTTTAAGAATGTAATTGGGTACGACTGGCCTGTTCATGAGGTCACGGTCGGTGCAGGGTTGCAGATGGCATATGTCGATGCTGGCCCAAGTGATGCGAAAGAAACAATGTTCTTGTTGCACGGCGAACCAATGTGGGGCTATCTGTATCACAAGATGGTGACACCACTTGTTGCTGCCGGTTACCGCGTCATAGTTCCCGACCTCATTGGTTTTGGTCGTTCAGATAAACCGACAGATGAACTTGCCTATACCTACAGCAATCACGTTGCTTGGGTGCGCGAGCTTATTGAGAAACTGAAGCTGACGAACCTCACATTCTTTGGTCAAGACTGGGGTGGCCTGATTGGTGGCCGTGTTATTTCAGAAATACCAGATCGGTTTTCGCGCGTTGTTTTCTCAAACACAGGTTTGCCACGTTCGGGGCCTGCGGTTCCATTCATCACTGCGCAACAACCATTTGATCCGCAGATCATGAAGGACATGATGAACATGGATTGGCGTGCAACAGTGAATGATGACGACAGCATCAATGCTGACAAAGTTCATGCACTTGTTGAAGCGGGTCCCGCGTTCTACTTTCTTGCATGGCGTATGTATGCCCAAGAAGTGAAAGAACTTGTTCCATCAAAGATTGTGCAGGGCTGGTGTTTGTCAACTCTCTCGCCGGAATCTCTTGCTGCGTATGACGCACCGTTCCCCTCGCATGAGTTTTCTGCAGGGGCTCGTCGCTTTCCCATGTTGGTTCCAATATCGGCTGATGACCCAGAACGCGAGAAGGGTGATGCTGCCTGGGAGGTGTTCAATACTTTTACGAAACCAGTAATGACTATCTGGGGAGATCATTGTCCGTTCACCTATATGGAAATGGGTAAGCAATACCGCGACGGAATTCCGGGCACTCAGTTACCGGGAATTGAACACAAGGTGTATCGGGCGAGTCATTTCATTCAAGAAGATCTTGGGGCAGAGCTTGCAGCCGACATGGTTTCTTTTATTGGGGCATTTCCATAACCCTTGGAATCAGTTATGTGTCGCTGTAATCTCTTTGTACTAGCTACTAGGAGTAACAGTATGTTCAAGGCCAAAGCAATTACTGCAATCGTCGTTTCAGGAATTTTCGGATTAGCAGCTTGTGGCGGCGGATCAAGCGACAAAGACGATTCAACTGTTACCACCGTGCGTCAGAAGAACGCTGCGCTGTCGCCCTCAACACTTCCAGCGACAACTATTCCTAAAACCGTGACGACACCTATGCCAGTTATCGATGGAGCCAAGCCTCCTAC
>B570J14230_10000909_pt1 | contig 12005 bp, 9 predicted proteins | sample LakMenepilimnion_3_FD_14230 | JGI IMG/M metagenome (IMG submission 14230) | reverse complement strand
ATCCTTTGTGCCGGTGTGAGTCAGAGTTACAGTTGCATTTTCTTGTTTGCGAGTAAGTAACAAACCCAATGGCCGACCAACGGTTAAACCACGACCGATGACTGTGATTTCTGCGCCTTGCGTCGAAATTTTATAGTGATCTAAAAGCGCAACGATTGCACGAGGTGTGCACGGCAAGGGAGCTTCATAACCTAATACCAAGCGGCCCAGATTAAATGGGTGCAATCCATCTGCATCTTTGTCGGGATCAATTGCTTCTAGAATCCTTTGCGTATTGATTGCCTTTGGTAATGGAAGTTGAACAATGTAACCCGTGCACTCTTTGGAGGCATTTAAATCTGTAATTGCGGCCAAAACATCTTTTTCTGTTGCATCACCTGGAAGATCAAATCGAATTGAGTTGATTCCAACTTCTTTGCAATCACGATGTTTTCCATCGACATATGAGACCGAACCAGGATCGTTACCAACCAATACTGTTCCCAAGCCTGGAGTGATTCCTTGTGCTTTAAGTGCAGCTACTCGAACAGTTAGTTCGGCTTTCATGGTCGAGGCTAGGGCCTTGCCATCTAGTATCTGCGCGCTCATGTTCTAAGCCTACCGACTGCGTTATGCATGCGAGAAATGCCGAGTATTGGTGAAAAACATTGCTATTCCCGCAGCCTTAGCCGCAGCAATAACCTCTTCATCACGCACACTGCCACCTGGTTGAATAACTGCGGTTATCCCTGCGTCAATCAGAATTTGAAGTCCATCTGCAAATGGGAAGAAGGCATCACTTGCTGCAACCGAACCCTTTGCTCGTGCACCTGCGCGAGCTACCGCCAAACGCGCAGAATCAACTCGACTAACCTGTCCCATGCCGATACCAACGGCAGTTGTCATCGAAGCGAGAATGATGCGTTGCTCTTAACAGAACGAATACTTCTCCAAGCAAACTCGAGATCTTTCATTGTCTGCGCATCAACTTTTTCACCACACACTTGTTGCCAATTTTGCGGTGAATCACCTGTGCATCAATCAGATCACTTTGCTGCAATAGAACTCCGCCTGAAATTGGCCGTAGTTCAAAAGCTTCATTTGCAGATTCTTTGACCTTCAAAATACGTAGCGAAGGTTTCTTCATCAATACTTCTAATGCATCCTGATCGTAATCTGGCGCAATCAATACTTCAGTAAAAACTTTGGATAATGGTTCTGCCATAGCAAGATCTACTTTTCTATTGGCTGCAACAACACCCCCAAATGCAGACTCTGGATCGCACTCGTGTGCATGTTGGTAAGCAACTGCTACACCCAAAGCACACACAGCGATTCCGCACGGATTGGCATGCTTCATGATGGCAACCGCAGGATCTCTATGATCTCGAACTGCTCGCCAAGCAGCATCGGCATCGGTGTAATTGTTGAATGACATTTCTTTTCCATGCAGTTGCTGTGCATTAACAACTCCAGAATTCGACCCCGCATAGATTGCTGCCTGTTGATGCGGATTCTCACCGTAGCGAAGTAAACTCTTACGTTTCCAGATTTTTCCAAACCAAACTGGTAGCTCTTTTGAATCAGATTCTGCTAGCCATGTGGCAATAGCTAAGTCGTATTCGGCGGTTGCCCGAAAGGCTTCTAGTGCTAATTGACGTCGTTCGGCTTCAGTAAATCCTCCAGCAGTGATTGCAGAAAGCAATTGGTCGTACTGTTCTGGATGAGAAATCACTGCAACTGAGTTGTGATTTTTAGCCGCACCACGAAGGATTGCTGGTCCACCAATATCAATCTGTTCAATACTTTCTTGGTAAGAAGCACCTGATTGGATTGTTTGAGCGAATGGATACAAATTAAGAATTACTAAATCAAAAGGTGAAATATCTAAGCTTGCAATTGCAGTCATGTGTTCTTGATTATCTTGATCCGCCAAGATTCCGGCATGGATTCGGGGGTGCAAACTCTTAACGCGACCATCCATGATTTCAGGAAAACCGGTGTACTGGCTTACCTCTGTCACCGGTATTGCCGCTTCAAGCAAAGTTTTTGAAGTAGAACCAGTTGAAAGAATTTCGACTCCAGCCACATGAAGCGCCGTGCCAATTTCGACCAACCTATCTTTGTTATAAACGCTAATCAGCGCTCTACGAATTTTTTTCTTCATCTGCGATTTATGAATCTCGGCAGATAAATTGCCAGTGCAGCTCCAAGACTAAGTTGGGCAGCAATTGCTAAAGTGAATTTCCACGTAGAGACGCCTACTGCAGACATCGCATCGGTAATCAATGCACCGCTAGCTGAATACCCTACAAATGCTGCAAGTAAAACGGCAACAATCAAACTCTGCGTAAGTACCTTTTGATTTAGGGAAATCGTCCATGAGACTAAAAGCGCACCCGCTGCAACAATAACCAATACTCCAAGGAGGGCAATCAGTGACTTACCTTCAGGCAGAGCGCCTAGTAATGGCATCGCTGGAATTTTGTTTAATCTAAACGAAGTTGGCGAAACTAAAGTTCCCGATCCAACTGCAAAGCCCACTCCTGAAAAGTAGGCCAGAGTAGAAACTATGGCATTTGGGATATACAAAATGTTAAGTAGCAGCAACAGGAATCCGCCAAAGATTCCTGGTTGCAAAACTGTTGTTAGATTCTTAACCATTGAGATATTAACCAGTAGCAAGATTCCAAAAACTATGGAAGAGATTCCAAGTAACAAAGCGATGATGCGGGAACCATACAAAAACCCTTGACCCAAAGCGACTCGTCTTCCAACCGTTGCTGCACATAACAAGGTAAAGGGAAGCACATAAATTAAGGCGAAGTACCAAACCGGACGAATTGATTCGGTCTTTGAGAAAAAGGAAGCCCCAACAGCAAAAAGTGTGTACAAAGCCGCAAAGACAGCACGCGCTGGGCCTACTAATGAACTGTCATGGTCTAAACGTTCAATTGTGCGAGCTACACCATTTCGAATAGCCAGAATGGGAAAGATCAACGCTCCCAAAGGAAGATATGAAAGATGGCCCGCTAAACCTGATGGTGGTAGCGATAAATCAAATGGAATTGAATGCGCACCGATCCAGATCCATAACGCTGCGCGGAGTGGATCTCCTGTATTTCCTGTTGCACTACCTGCAGTAGCCCAAGCAAGCAGAGCGATGAAAGATGTTGGTAATAAAAGCCAAGCAACGCTACGCAAGACTTGGGGCAATGCAGCTCCAAGTACTCGCGTAATCATTGTTATCGACCCATGATTGCGCGTAACAAACGCGCGGTTTCACTTGGTGTTTGGCCGACCTTTACGCCGGCAGCTTCTAAAGCATCTTTCTTACCTTGAGCAGTTCCTGATGAACCAGAAACAATCGCACCCGCGTGACCCATTGTTTTGCCTTCTGGTGCGGTAAAGCCAGCAACATAACCAACAACCGGCTTGGTTACATACTCTGCAATAAATGCAGCTGCGCGCTCTTCTGCATCTCCACCAATTTCACCAATCATGACAATTACAGTTGTCTCTGGATCATCTTGGAATGCGCGCAGACAATCGATGTGGGTTGTTCCAATTACAGGATCTCCACCGATTCCAACTGCTGTGCTAAATCCGATATCACGAAGCTCATACATCATTTGGTAAGTCAGAGTTCCTGACTTTGACACTAAACCTATTGGACCTGCACCTGTGATGTCTGCCGGAATAATTCCAACATTTGATTTTCCTGGGCTAATCAAACCTGGACAGTTTGGTCCGATGATCTGCGTGGTTCCCTTTGTCTGCGCGTAGGTATAAAAACTTGCAGAATCGTGAACCGGAATTCCTTCAGTGATAACAACAACTAATGGCATTGCAGCATCAACTGCATCAATCACAGCTGCCTTTGCAAACTTAGGTGGCACAAAAACAACTGAAACTTTGGCACCAGTTGCTGACATAGCTTCGGCAACAGTGTTAAACACCGGAAGCTGGTGACCGTCGATATCAACGACCTGTCCGCCTTTACCTGGTGTCACTCCGCCTACAACTTTTGTGCCTGAAGCCAACATACGTCGTGTGTGCTTGGTTCCTTCAGAACCAGTCATTCCCTGAACAATTACTTTGCTTGAATCATTGATGAAAATAGACATTACTTCGCCGCCAATTCTGCAGCGCGATTTGCTGCTCCATCCATTGTGTCTGCCTGCTCAACCAGTGGGTGGGCAGCTTTAGCCAAAATAGCTCGTCCTTCAACAACATTGTTTCCATCAAGGCGAACCACGATTGGCTTCGTCGCCTTTGAGCCAAGTAATTCAAGGGCTTGAACGATTCCGTTTGCTACCGCATCACATGCAGTGATTCCACCAAATACATTTACAAACACACTCTTTACATCTTTATCACCAAGAATGATTGAAAGACCATCGGCCATGATTTGTGCCGATGCACCTCCACCAATATCAAGGAAGTTTGCTGGGCGAACTCCACCATGCTTTTCACCTGCGTAAGCAACAACATCTAAGGTGCTCATTACAAGACCTGCACCGTTACCGATGATTCCTACTTCGCCTTCAAGCTTGACGTAATTAAGACCTTTTTCCTTAGCGGCTGCTTCTAGTGGATTTTCTGCCGCTTGATCAACTAATGCTTCGTGATCTGGTTGGCGGAAATCTGCGTTGTCATCAAGAGTGACTTTTCCATCAAGTGCGATGATCTTGCCATCTTTTGTCTTCACCAATGGGTTAACTTCAACAAGGGTTGCATCTTCGCCCTGGAAAACTTCCCATAGCTTGAGCAAAACATCAGCAACTTGATCTGCAACATCTGCTGGGAATCTCGCAGCTGCAACAATTTCCTTGGCCTTTGCAAGAGAAATGCCATCAACAGCTGATACTGGAATCTTTGCCAGCTTTTCAGGTGCAGTGTGTGCAACTTCTTCGATATCCATTCCACCTGAAACAGATGCCATCACAAGAAATGTTCGGTTTGAGCGATCAAGCAAGATTGCTAAGTAATATTCAGATTCGATTGGCGCGGCTGCAGCGATCATCACTGTATGAACTGTGTGACCCTTGATATCCATTCCAAGAATTGCGCCAGCCTTTTCGCGTGCATCTTGTGGGTTCTCAGCGAGCTTTACTCCGCCAGCCTTTCCGCGTCCACCAACTTTGACCTGTGCCTTAACGACAACCTTTCCGCCAATAGCTGCTGCTGCTTTTTCTGCCTCATCTGCAGTTGTTGCAACGCTTGCAGCTAGTACAGGTACGCCATGCTTTTCAAAGATGTCGCGGGCTTGGTATTCAAAGAGATCCACTGGGCTTCCAATCAGTTCAGTTCTGATGCGCTAATGAGGGTAATCCTAGAGCTTCTCTACGGGTGCATAACGCAGCAGCAAACGCTTCTCGCCGTATTGTCCGAAGTTAATTGTGGCTTCGGCCTTATCCCCGGCTCCTGCTACCGAAACTACGGTACCCAAACCAAATGTGTCATGTGACACACGCTCCCCGACAGCTAGCTCCATTGCAACGCTTTTCTTTCCTGTCGCTCTTGGCGGCGGCGATGATGGTGTTCGAGTTTTTTTAATTAAAGACGGCGATACAGATGTTCCTGATTGATTGCGCCATTCAATTACTTCTTCCGGAATTTCATCCAGAAAACGTGATGGCGGATTGTAATTTGGGGCGCCCCAAGTTGATCTGTATTCGGCGCGCGAAATATAGAGCCGTTGGCGTGCCCGAGTTAAGCCAACATATGCAAGTCGACGTTCTTCTTCGATCTCATCTTTTTCTCCAAGAGTACGAGAGTGAGGAAAAATTCCATCTTCCATACCTGTCAAGAAAACTGTTGGAAACTCAAGACCTTTCGCTGTATGAAGAGTCATCATCGTTACAACTCCCCCATGATCTTCTCCCTCTGGAATCTCATCAGCATCTGCAACCAAGGAAACTTTTTCTAGAAAACCTGCAAGTGAAATCTCTTCATCTTCGCTAAGTTCTTCGTAGGGTCTTTCTTCATACTCCATCGAAACTGCAACAAGTTCTTTTAGGTTTTCAACTCGAACTTCATCTTGTGGGTCGGTGCTATCGATCAGCTCTTTCAGCAATCCAGACTGTTCCAGGGCGGCTTCGACAATGACAGATGGCTTGGTCTTGGCTTCAACCAGCACGCTTAACGCACTAATCATCGAAGTGAATTCATTAATTGCCTGTGCCGCACGTGTAGGTACCGATCCAACTTCTTGGCACCGCAGCAGACCTTGCCAAAATGAAATGTTGTTATCTCTGGCAAACAAATCCACGTAATCCAAAGAGGTATCACCAATTCCTCGTTTTGGAACATTGATAATTCGACGAAGCGAAATTTCATCTTCGGGGTTAGCCAAAACTCGCAAATAAGCAAGTAAGTCCTTTACTTCACGGCGTTCGTAGAATCGAAGACCACCGACAACTTTGTAAGGAAGCGCACTGCGCATAAAGACTTCTTCAAATACACGCGATTGAGCGTTAGTTCGATAGAAAATTGCAGTATCTCCAGGAGTAGAGACGCCTTCGCGTTGAAGTGATCTAATTTCATCAGCAACAAAGTTTGCTTCGTCATGCTCGCTTTCGGCAACATAACCAACCAGTGGTGTTCCAGAGCCTGCATCTGACCAGAGGTTTTTCTCTTTACGGCTCTCATTACAAGTGATTACGGCATTGGCTGCATTAAGAATGTTTTGGGTTGATCGATAATTTTGCTCGAGCAAGACTGTACGAGCATTTGGATAATCCAATTCAAACTGCAAGATGTTGCGAATCGTCGCACCGCGGAAGCCGTAAATGGATTGATCTGCATCTCCCACAACACACAGTTCTGCGGGTGGCTGGCCTTCAAGATCTGTTCCCACTAACTCTTTTACAAGGATGTACTGGGCGTGGTTTGTATCTTGATACTCGTCAACTAATACATGTCGAAAACGTGATCTAAATCGAGCTTTGGCTTCTGGGTAACGTTGTAAGACTTCTACCGTCTTCAAAATCAAATCATCAAAATCCATCGCATTAGCGCGCATCAATCGTTGTTGATATACCGCATAGACATCGGCGACGACCTGTTCAAATTGATTTGTCGTTGAATTTAGATAATCCTGCGGGCCCAATAATTCATTTTTTGCATTCGAAATCATGGACTGGAATTGACGTGCCGGGTACCGCTTTGGGTCAAGGTTTAACTCTTTGGCCACAATTGTTATCAGTCGCTGCGAATCAGCAGAGTCATAGATGCTAAATGAATTGCTGTATCCAAGACGTGTTGCTTCTTGCCGCAGAATCCGAACGCAAGCTGAATGGAAAGTTGAAACCCACATGGACTTTGCAATGGGCCCTACAAGTTCGGCAACACGCTCTTTCATTTCCCCTGCAGCCTTGTTTGTAAAAGTGATTGCAAGAATTTGATAGGGAGCAACATGTCTGCGCGACATTAAATATGCGATTCGACGAGTTAATACTCGAGTTTTTCCTGACCCAGCTCCGGCGACAACCAAAAGTGGCCCGCCTGCATGGGTAACCGCCTCCGCTTGTTGAGGATTAAGTCCCTCAATGAGTGGATCGATTTCAGTCATAAGGTCGAGTCTATTAGGCTTCATGCATGGAACCGATCGCAGATACCGAGATCAAGCGAGTTTTGGTCGTCAATGCCCACCCCGACGATTCAGATTTTGGAGCATCAGGAACTATTTCCCAATGGGTGAAAAAGGGAATCGAAGTCGCTTACGTCTTTTGCACAAATGGTGACCAAGGTGGCGAAGAGTCTGGCTTTACTAAAGAGGAAATGCCTGCGATACGCCAGCGCGAACAACGCGCAGCAGGTGCAGCAATTGGCGTTACTGACATAACTTTCTTGAATTATGTTGATGGACATTTAGAACCAACTCTTGCGCTCCGCAAAGATATTGTCCGACAGATTCGAATTTCACAACCAGATCGAATTGTGTGTCAAAGTCCAGAACGCAATTGGGATCGAATCGGTGCAAGTCATCCAGATCATTTAGCTGCCGGAGAAGCAACTATCCAAGCTGTCTATCCTGATGCTCGTAACCCTTTTGCTTTCACTGATTTAATGGAAAAAGAAGGCTTGCAGCCGTGGCGAGTCAAAGAAGTATGGGTCTCTGGTTTTGCCCACCCAGATCATTGGGTTGATATCACCGATACTTTTGATCTCAAGATGGCGGCGCTGCACGCGCATGCATCCCAAACTGCACACAATAAAGATTTAGAAAAGATGGTTCGAGAATGGGGTCAGCGCAACGCAGGTATGGGCGGACTTCCAGAAGGTCGAATTGCTGAAGCTTTTAAGATTGTTAATACTGCTTAACAAATTTAGTTGTTTGAAACCATTACACGATTAATTGCTATTGGCTGATTAGGTGTGCCATCTACGCCGCCACCTTTAACGCCAGCTTTAGCAATCGCTTTTACGATATCTAAACCTTGGGTAATTCTTCCCCAAATTGTGTAATTAGCCCCCAAAGTTGTGTCGGCAAAAACTAAGAAGAATTGACTTCCATTCGTTCCAGGACCTGAATTAGCCATTGCAACAGTTCCTGCAGGATAGTTATACAAAGATTCGGTTGGAAGATTTTCGTCAGGGTATGTAAAGCTTGGCCCACCGCCACCTGTAGCTGTTGGGTCACCACATTGCAAAACATAGAGACCTTTAGTTGTTAAGCGATGACACAAGGAGTTATTGAAATAGCCACCACGTGCGAGTGTGGCTAACTGGGTAATTGTGATTGGTGCTTTAGAACCAACAGTCGCTACTACGATATTTCCGCAATTGGTTGCCAAAGTAAATGTTCGTGGCAAGCGCTTTAAAAGTTTATCTGCCGGAGCAACTGAAGGAGGTGTGTGTCCCACTGCTCTAGTTTTTGCGCACTTGATCTCGGAAACTTTTGCTGACTTATTTTTTGTGTTAGCAACAGCGGCAGGAGCAACAATTAATGTTGAAGCAGATAATGCAGCTACTGATATCGCTGCAACGATCAATCTCTTCACTTGAACTCCCTTTGGCATGGCCTAATGGTAAATCGAAACCCTGTGAAAACCCTTAATTTATTCCCATTCAATGGTGCCAGGTGGCTTGCTTGTTACATCAAGAACCACTCGATTAACCTGACGCACCTCGTTGGTTATGCGGGTAGAGATCTTTTCCAGAACCTTATATGGAACGCGTGACCAATCTGCGGTCATGGCATCCTCAGAAGAAACTGGGCGCAGAACAATTGGGTGCCCATATGTGCGGCCATCACCTTGCACGCCGACGCTTCGGACATCGGCTAAAAGAACAACGGGGCACTGCCAAATTTCACGATCTAACCCAGCAGACTTTAACTCTGCCCTGACAATTGCATCAGCTTCACGCAATACATCTAGGCGTTCTTGGGTTACTGCACCGACTATTCGAATTCCAAGGCCTGGACCAGGAAATGGCTGACGCCACACAATCTCTTCGGGTAATCCAAGTTCTAGACCAACTTGTCGAACCTCATCCTTAAACAAGGTTCGAAGCGGTTCTACTAATGTGAATTGCAGATCATCGGGTAAGCCACCAACATTGTGATGGGATTTGATGTTTGCCGTTCCGGTTCCGCCACCAGATTCGACAACATCTGGATACAAAGTTCCCTGAACTAAGAATTCAACGTTCCCTTCGGCTGCTATGTTGCGGGCAGCTGCCTCAAAAGAACGAATGAATTCGCGTCCAATAATTTTTCGCTTTTCTTCGGGATCGGTTACATCTTTCAAGGCATCGAGAAACTGTTTCTTAGCATCGACTACTACTAATTGAACGCCAGTAGATGCCACAAAGTCGCGTTCTACTTGTTCGGCTTCGCCTTTTCGCAACAAACCATGATCGACAAAAACGCAGGTTAACTGATTTCCAACCGCCTTCTGGATTATTGCAGCGGCGACAGCAGAATCAACTCCGCCAGATAATCCACAAATTACTTTCTTGTCGCCAATTACTTGCTTGGCTTTTGCTATTTCAGTATCGGCAATATTTGCTGTTGTCCAGGTAGCATCGCACTTTGCAATGTTTAGCAGCCAATTGCTAAGGATTGCTTGTCCATATTCACTGTGCAGGACTTCAGGGTGAAATTGAACACCCGCAAATAGCGCCGTTTCGTTTTCGAAAGCAGCAATCTCGGTATCGGCAGTTGCGCCACACACTATAAATCCTGCAGGTACTTTGCTGACTGCGTCGCCATGTGACATCCATACTTTTTGCTGGGCTGGCAGTCCTGTAAACAACTTAGAAGTTGTAATCAGGGTTGTATCTGTCCGACCAAACTCTGATTTACCTGTTTGCTCAACAACACCACCAAGTGCCACTGCCATGACTTGGAATCCATAACAAATACCAAAGACGGGAACCCCTAGTTGAAGTATTTCAGCATCTAATGCTGGAGCATTTTCTGCATAGACACTGGAAGGCCCACCAGACAAAATAATGGCAGCTGGATTCTTTGCTTTTACTTGGGCAGCAGTAATTGATGATGGAACAATTTCTGAATAAACATGTGCTTCGCGAACACGCCTAGCAATTAATTGCGCATACTGTGCGCCAAAATCAACAACTAGTACTCCGCGCGTTTCAGCCACGATGAATAAGAACCTCTACGCGCTGGAACTCCTTTACATCTGAGTAACCACATGTTGCCATTGCGCGACGAAGAGCTCCAAACAAGTTCATTGATCCATCTGATGTGTGTGAAGGTCCGAGCAAAATCTCTTCCAGGGTTCCGACAGTTCCAACATTGACGCGTTCACCACGTGGAAGAACTGGGTGATGCGCCTCTGATCCCCAGTGCCAACCAAGACCTGGTGCTTCAACGGCCTTAGCCAAAGGTGAGCCCATCATTACCGCATCTGCCCCACATGCAATCGCTTTTGCAATATCACCACTGCGACCAACCGAACCATCTGCAATCACATGAACATAACGTCCACCTGATTCATCAAGATATTCACGGCGAGCAGCAGCAACTTCGGCAACTGCAGATGCCATGGGTACTTCGACACCTAAAACCTTACGTGTTGTGTGCGTAGCACCACCACCAAATCCAACCAAGACTCCAGCTGCTCCTGCGCGCATTAAGTGAAGGGCAGCTGTCGATGTTGCAACTCCACCAACAATTACTGGCACATCTAACTCATAAATGAACTTTTTAAGGTTTAGTGCTTCATCTGCGGCTGCAACGTGTTCGGCAGAAACTGTTGTTCCGCGAATAATGAAAATATCTACTCCTGCCGCAATAACAGCTTTATGGAATTCGGCGGTGCGCGCTGGTGACAACGATGCCGCAACAGTTACTCCGGCATCACGGATTTGCTGAATTCGATCTTTAATCAATTCCGGACGAATGGGTGCGGTATAAATTTCTTGCATCCGCTTTGTCGCGTGCTTATCGGGCATTGACGCTATTTCGCCCAAAGGAATTCGGGGATCTTCATAGCGAGTCCATAAACCTTCAAGGTTTAGAACACCTAGGCCGCCAAGTTTTCCAATTGCGATTGCAGTCTCTGGTGAAACCACCGAATCCATGGGAGCTGCAAGCATAGGTAAATCAAATTTGTAGGCATCGATCTGCCACGTAGTTGAAACATTTTCAGGATCGCGGGTACGTCGGCTAGGAACAATGGCGATGTCATCAAAGGAATAAGCGGTGCGAGCGCGTTTTCCTGGTGCGATTTCGATGTTATTCATTAGCGGCCCTTCTTCTGATAGTTCGGTGCATCGGCCACATGTGCCACATCGTGTGGATGGCTTTCCTGTAATCCTGCAGCGGTAATTTGAATCAAACGACCTTCGCGGCGAAGGGTTTCGATATCAGGTGCACCGGCATACCCCATGCCTGATCGCAATCCACCTACTAATTGGTGAACCACTTCGGAAACCTTGCCACGGAAAGCAACTTTACCTTCGATGCCTTCAGGGACAAGTTTGTCTTCAGACAAAACGTCATCCTGCATGTAGCGATCTTTCGAATACGACTTCTGTTCACCACGAGA
>B570J14230_10000905_pt1 | contig 12031 bp, 17 predicted proteins | sample LakMenepilimnion_3_FD_14230 | JGI IMG/M metagenome (IMG submission 14230) | reverse complement strand
CTGCCGACGGTTAGCCTCCGTGATGCGTCTGGTTGACGCAGGGTGTCTTATACACACCTGTAGCAGGGTTCAATCCCCTGACGGAGGACTCCTGAATAAATCTCAACAAAAGCCTTGACATTCATACACCCACTGAGTAACATGAAGGCATGAACTTTGATGAACTACTAGACGAGTTGTTCCGACCCCTCACTGAGTGTTGCGGAAAGATACCAAGCGACCGAGGTGATGTCGGCTACTGCCACTACTGCGAGATGAGCATGGAGTGGTGTCAATGCGACGCAGATGATTTCTGTAAGTGTGTACCCAAGTAACTCTGTCACACCCCCGCTGTATAGTGATGTTGTAACTACTAGAAAGGTAAAGCAATGGGCATTGATTACGACGCATGGCTAGAACAGCCATACCAAGATGCTTGCGATGCGCAAGACGCATACGACGAAGCAGAAGAGTCCTACCGAGAGTCTGACTATTACTGGGAAGACTACGAAGAGTGGCTAAAGACCAACGAAGGTAAGTCTGAAGCAGATTGGGGAGAGACCAGCGACTACGTAAAGTCCGTTGAGTCCTACCAAGCAATGAAGAACGAACCACCAACCGAGGAGGATTACTATGGTCGGTACTGAAACTAAATACGACGGCGCAATCAACGAGCCCGTACCATTCGTAGGCACACCCGAAGAAGCGGAAGCCAACTTCGCCACACACCACTTCGGTTACGACGGCGAAGATTATGACGCTCGTTGTATCTCATGTGACTCAAAAGTGTGGCACAAATCAGCCAACTACCCATGCGGAACAGAAGTACCGAGGCAAGTTCGTGTGTTCTTTACCGACGGCACGGAAGTCGTCATGACCGAGCAAGAACACGACATTTTGCTCAAATCAGCAGAAAAAATCTAACAAATAACACAACTCGCAAATCTGTGTATTTACTGGGGAAACTTGGTTTATACACGGATTTATTGCGGGGCTGATGCGTCTTCGGGGCGAACTTCTGGAGGCATCAAGGTAAACTATAAGTCGTGACATATTGACATAGAAACATCGGCGAACCTTCCTCGTTCCACGCCGATGCCTTATCCACCTAGTGAAAGAGAAAACCATTGCGACAACACATCTTCGCACCTCTTATTGTCCTATTCATCGGATTGTTCGGAATAGAAGTTCTCGCTTCCGACTCCACGAGCATTACTACTAGCACTAGTCCCGCGACCATCGCACCTATCCCGACCAACCCGCCTCCGCCGAGAACCGTGGTCATCACTCCGCCCCCGACTACAACAACTGTGGTTCTGACTGAAGAGCAAATCGCTGGTCTTCGTCAACTCCAAGTAGAAAAAGACAGAGAAACTTGGGGTAAATGTGGGGAATGGCACGACCTTGCTATTCAGGTTGGCTGGCCCGAAGCGCAGTGGAAGTACCTCCAACAAGTCATTTACCGTGAAAGCCGCTGCCAAGTAGATGCTTGGAACGGTGCCGATGCGGGGCTCCTACAAATCAACCAAATCCATCGGTCGTACATCGGTGAACTTGGCATGGGCGAGCATCCTGACGCAATGTTTGATGCAGAAAACAATCTGTGGTTCGGATTGTTGTTGTGGGAAGGAAGCGGAAAGAACTGTTGGAAGCATTGGCGTTTCAGCGGACAAACATTCGGGTGTGAGAAATGAACCCAATGTTTCTGTTCCGAGGAGTTATTGCAGTTTGGTTTACCACTTGGGGGCTCTTTGCGTTTGCGCCAAGCAAGAAAGAACCCGAAGCCGTCGTACGTGATTCTGTACGTGCGCCGATAACTGCGCCCGCACCAACAGTCCCGCCGACTACTCAGCCCGCTCCTGTGCAGCCAGATGCGCCATCAACGCCATCTGCAACACCAATCCCTCTCGTTTCGTACTGGGAAAAGATTGCCAAATGTGAAACCAACAGCAACTGGCAACACAAAGGTGGTAACGGCGCAGGTCATTACTATGAGGGCGGTCTTGGTATTTATGATGGGACTTGGCTCGCATGGGGTGGCGATGAGTTTGCTCAACACGCATATGAAGCAACTAAGGAAGAGCAAATCATTGTTGCTAACCGAATCGCTTTGTTTGGTTACGAACAAGTTCGGACACGAGATGCCGAGTGGGCAAAAGTCAAGGGCGTACCAGCCACTTATCTGTACAAGAAGAGCCCCGTGGGTTTTAATGGGTGGGGATGCAACCGTCGCAACGGGGCTCCCGCGTTGTTTTACTATCCAGACCCAGAACGGTTCTTGACGACGGCGTTCGCGTTCAGCCAACGCGGAGTTGAGGTTCATGATTTACAGCAACTTCTTGGTGTGAAAGCCGACGGCTGGTACGGAAAAGCAACCCGAAACGCTCACTACAAGTATTTGGTTGAGGAAAATCTTCCAACTGATGTTGTCCCATCTATTCCAGCAAGCAGTCGTGCACCGAGAAGCGGTTACAAGTTTGTTGAGTGGAACGGAGATGTCGCAGAGATTCCTGTTGATGCGACTAAGCGATGCCCGCAGTACGAAGCAAAGTTTGCTCAGCACGGTCTTCCTGTGGAGATTTTCTCGTTCATTGCTTGGCGGGAGTCCCGTTGTAATCCGAAGTCGGAGAACTGGACTCTGAATGCGAATGGAACGAGCGACCACGGATTGGTGCAAATAAACTCGTCGTGGAAAACGGTGACATCGCAAACTTGCGGTAGCAAGATGGGTGACCTAAGTGTGTTGCTTGATGTGAACTGCAACCTCAAGGTAGCCAAGAGGTTGTTAGAGATTTCTAGTAATCCGTTAGGTAACTGGAACCTTTAGGTTTACCAATGTCGCCAAGTGCGACCCCATCTCGGGGAAGTTGTTCTGAGGTATGTTGCCAAGATTGGCATACGGTTCTCAATAAGTTTCGGGAACAGAACATGGACTGCGAGGTCTATGGTGCGAACATACTTACAGGGGCTTCCAAAGAAGTATCTGCTTCGTGGTTCTGACTCATGGAGTCTTGCTAGTTCTAGTACTTGATTCATAATGTGAGTATAACAGCGGGGTGTCGTATTGTCAAGTATTTAGATTTTACTGGCTACCCACTTCACGCCATTCCACCACACAACCCGACGAACGCCTGCGTACTCTAACTCGGGTACACACCTGCGACACGGGTGCGAAGGCAATAGCCGACCCGATGCCCCAAGCCGAGCCACATAGATGGTTCCGCCACGAGCCTTTCTCCCCATCAGCCGAAGGGCATTCATTTCTGCGTGCGTGCTCTGGTGAAGGAAGGACACAGACTTCTGGTTCCTGAGTCGGTTCAGTCCAGATGCCACACGTCCCGCTTTGACGATGACGGCACCAACGCGAGTGCGGTGACGGGACTTCTCTGCGGCTTTGATGGCTTTGGCGACATGGCGAAAGTCGGCTCCAGACAGGTCGGATGTGAACTTTTCTGGTTGATTTACATTTCGGGTTGTCATCCCCGTATCTTTCTGCTAAAGTTATCTAAACAGGTTCTCATCAGAGCACTTGACAAACCAATACGGTTCCACTAAACTTCAGGGAATCTACTAGAAGAAAGAAAGGACAGCAATGTCTCACGACTTAGAAATCAAAGCAAATGGGGAGGCGAAGTTTGCGTACGCAGACCGAGAAGCCCCTTGGCACAGACTCGGCAAGCCCATGAAGGGTCTCCAAACAATGGATGCCATGTTGGAGGCAGCGGAAGCGGACTACCAAGTGATTCTCACAAAGGTCGCAGCGGTAAACGAAGATGGCGAGTTCATCTTGGATGTGAACGGTAAGCCCGTCATCATTGACGACAGTCGGGCAACAGTCCGTGCGAATACCGATGGCACCTACGATTCGTTGGCAACCGTAGGCAACCGTTACGAAGTGCGTCAGAACCGTGAGGTTCTAGAGCGTGCGTTGGCAGTTGTCGGAGCGAGCAAGGGCGACGCAGTGATTGACACTTGCGGAGTTCTCCGTGGCGGTGCGAGATTCTTCTCCACTATTGACCTCGGCTCTCTCGTCATTGACCCAATGGGCGTGAATGACCGTATCGCACGGTTCCTTGTCGTATCCACGGGTCACGACGGCGTGTGGCCAATCCGTTATGCGAATACCGACATTCGTGCGGTGTGTCAGAACACTGTGATTATGGGTCTCCGTTCAGCGGAGCGCACATTCACGGCACGACACACTCGTAATGTGGATACCGCACTTGACGACGCTCAGACCGTTCTCCGAATGAACACCGAATGGGCGAGAGAGTTCAAGGCAACCGCAGAGCGAATGCTCACAATCCCAGTCCCCCAAGCATCATTTGCGATTGACAAGGTTCTCAATACCGTATTCCCTAAGAAGTCGGATGAGACAGACCGTCAGCGCAAGAACCGTGACGAGAATCTTTCACTCGTGCGTTCGCTCTATGCGAATGAGCGCAATGCGGGAGGATTCGGTTACAACGGTTGGTCTATCTACAACACTGTTGTGGAATACCTTGACCACTGGCGTGACGACGACAAGATTGCGATGGCAACAGCATCCATGGATGACAACTCGTGGGTCACACGCAAGAAGTTGGAAACACAGAACGCAGTGCTCGCACTCGTCTAACCAGCACCAATCGCCCAGCCCCCCAAAAGGCGAAGCAAGAGCGTCATTCCCTAGCGGAGTGGCGCTCTTTGCTATGTCGGCGACTGTAACATTACTCAATCATGTCGGATGAAAAACCTTACGACCAAGACGACGAACACAAAGAACTCATACCAATCGTCTTGCCATACCCGCCGACCGAAAACAACATTTATGAACTAGTGCGTTACATGACCGATGCCGACAGGAGAGACGAAGTGATAAACCAGACGGTGCGGGACTACCTTGATGAACTGTTTGATGAGTTCGGGGAAGACTGCGTCGTGCCAATCTTGTCGTACGTTCAGTTGGAAATGGGGTGGGACTTGGAAATCCTGATGGACAAACGGGATACCGAGGATGCGCTGATGAAAAACCACAGCATCTTTGATGATGAAATCTGGCGAAAAGTTCTAAATACCCGTGCGGTGAACGAGTTTCATCACGCCGTCTATCGGCTTAGTCAAACCTATCTGAATGATGCGATTGCGGAGGTGTTGATGAAGGAAGAACTTCGCACCCCTCCAGAGGGTGACCTTCCAAACTGATGTGCTCAACGACATCTGGGTCGTAGAGAGTCCCGCACGCATCACACTTTACGAGATGCTCACGACGCCGATTCGCCATCTTCACCCTCGTACAGACGCAGCGTCACTTTGATTGAGCCGTCGGCTTCTACGGAGTTGACCTCCAAGCCGAGGGTTTCCAACAGAATGTCGGTTAGTTCTGACATTTCTTCTGCTAGTTCCTCAACATCATCATCGCTCATCTCGTCATCTGCTCCGATGCTGACAAGCACATCAACGATTGTCTCGTAAATCTTTATTTTGGCTTCAGGTCCTGTAGTCACTTGTTTTTTCTATCACACAATGCTAGGCTGGCGTCGCACCTTCGGGACTTCCGAGGGTCAACTCACACAAGGAGAATCCGTACTATGGCGACAGCCCCAGTAACATTGGTCGGGCGTTTGACCCAAGACCCCGAACTCAAGTTCCTCGGTAATGGAACACCCAAACTGAGTTTTTCACTCGCAGTCAACCATTTTTGGAAAGACGCAAGTGGCGAAACACAGGAAAAGACCCACTTCTTCAATGTCATCGCATGGCGAAACATGGCGGAAGACGCAGCGGCAATCTTGGAAAAAGGACTTCAGGTCATTGTCCAAGGTCGTCTTGAGCAGGAATCATGGGATGACAAGGACACAGGCAAGAAGCAGTCCCGTGTCGTGATTCTCGCAGACGAGATTGGCGCAACTGTGCGTGGCATCTCGGCGGTTTCCCGCAAGGCGAGCGGCGAAGGCGGCGCATCTTCAGGCGGGGCTCGTGCGGGCTCAGCAGTTGCGAAGGCGCAAGCAAAGGTCGCACCAAAGGTCGTTGAGGAAGAAGACGAACCATTCTGATAACCGTCAAACCGCATCTGTGAGTGCGGTACGGTAACAATAAGAAAACCCCACCCGTCTGATGGCGAGTGGGGTTTCTTGCTGTTTAGGGTTGGCGTTGATTAGCGTGCTGGGAAGTCTCGGATTAGTACCGACTCCTTGTCCATCGTGTCCCTGCCAAGAACATGGATTTCTGTGTTGTTGTAGTTCCAAGTCTCACGAACATGATGGTGACCGCAGACATGAAGGTCAGGGTTGACCTTTTGCTGTAGTTCCAACACGAGTTCACGCTGAGCAACCGATACGGGAATGTCATCTTTGTATGTGAGTTGCTTTCCGTATGGTGCTTCGTGGGTGATGAGGACATCTACTTTGTCGTTGCTCACTTCGTCTAAGTGATACGGGTTGATGAGTTCTTGCTTCCAGAATGAATGACCCAACTCTCGCTGTTTCCAGTCCACGCTGTACGCACCGCCGTAGCCCATGAATGTGTACCCGTTGATGTCAAAACGACACCCTCGTGGTATCCACTTGACCCACTTGTCAGGGGTAGGGATAGGGGTATGGTCGCCGTGTTCCTCTCGGAGTTTGTCCAAAAGGTCGTGGTTCTCATGGTTGCCGTCTATCCACAAGATAGGAATGTTGTTGTGTTCTGCGAGCAGACTCGCCCGTGCGATGAACTTACGCCCAAACGCTAGGTGAACCCAGTAGCCGAAGTCGCCACACGCAATGATGGTGTCAACATCGTTCTTCTTTGCATGGCGGAATAGCCAGTTCAGATGGCTCATGTTTCCATGAATGTCACCTGCGAACATGATTCTCATTTATTGTCACCTCCTCGGTGCTCTAGTAGTTCTATAACCATAAGTATAGCAAGGGGGTGTAACATTTGCAACTCCTAGATTTCAGAACATTTGTTCGTATAACATCATCATGTGACACGGATTTCAGACCAACTACCTGACGACATTATTTACCTGATTCGGAACATCAGTGAGGGAAACATCACAGATGCCGAAATGGAAGGTATTCTCCCAGATTTCTATGTGCGGGTAGCCGTCGTAGATGAGGGCAAAAACCTCCCCGTAAGCCCAGAAACGCACGACAAGGCTGCGGCTTGGATTGAGAAGCAGCGGGGCTTCCAGAAGCGTGCATCGGAGGCTTGGGCTGTCCTGCAGCGGGCGGAACCCATAGATGCGGTCGCCGTCGGCAAGGGAGGGAATCTTCCCGAATGGTTTGGCTACACATGGACATCAAACTTGATGTTTGATTGGGCAACAAACCTGCATCTTGCTGTTTTTGATGCGGAAAAATACATTTCCGAACGAGGATTGCGTTAAGTCAGAACAGTTGAGGCTGATGGTCGGGTATTTCTGCGATTCGCTTCTCCGCCAACTTCGCATACTCGGGATTTAACTCAAACCCGATGCCATCCCTGCCCAACCGCTTTGCGACCGCCAGCGTTGTCCCAGAGCCCGCAAACGGGTCAAGTACGACACACGGGGCTACTGGGGCATCGCATGAGCACGTTGCCTCCCAGCCGACGGTGAACGTTGGGACTGTGTGTTTGAGGGTTGAGCCATCTTCCAGACCAGTTCGTCGCATCCCTTGTTCGTTGATGTCGTACTGCCCAGCCCCCTGTGCTGACCATGCCTGAAGGATTGGTTCGCCCTTCTCTGTCAGTCGGACATACGGATTCCCGCACTTGGAACAGCAACCTTTCTCAGATGTGCCTGCAAGAATGCACGGCTCAACGAGGTCGTGAGGGAAAGTTGCGAAATGCGCCCCTTTGTACGGCTTCGTGTTGATTGTCCAGACGGACCTGCGGTTCTTCATCGCTCCAACGGTGTAGTTCGCTGAAGACGAGTTCGCCTCTGTCCCTCGCCGCGAGTCCCGTCGTGCGCCACGGTTGTCGCCCGCCCAGATGGCTGGCTCCTTGATGGCTTCCGCATCGTAGAAGTACCTGGGTTTCTTTGCGAGGAGGAAGATGTATTCGTGTGATGTGGTGCAACGGTCAGTCACGCTTGACGGCATCGCATTCGGTTTGTTCCAAATGATGTCTTGTCGCAAATACCAGCCAGCATCTTGGAGCGCAAATGCTACTCGCCATGGGATGCCCATGAGGTCTTTTGGTTTTAAACCGTCGGGTGTGGACTTATGGAGTGTCCCAATGATTGTTCCAAGTGAAGTTGCCTGTTTGGAGTTCGGGTCAACGTTCGCTGAGCCGTCTGCGTTCCGCCCTTTGCCTGAGCCCGCATAACTGTCTCCGAGATTCAGCCAGAGAGTCCCGTCGTCACGAAGTACACGATGTATCTCTTTGAATACCTCAAGCATCGCAGCGACGAACTCTTGAGGTGATGGCTCCTGTCCGATTTGTCCTTCGTGTCCGTAATCACGCAACCCGAAGTACGGGGGTGATGTGACGACGCAGTGTACGGATTTGTCAGGTAGATGCGAAAGTCCTGTTCGGCAATCGCTAACAATCAGTTGTGTGGTCAAGTTTCTCTATTTTCTAGTGAACCACTTCAGTACTCGTGCCCGAAGCGAAGGATTAACAATGTCGTTTGCCTTCACCACATTAGCGGTTTTTTCAATGATTTCCTTGATTCCTTCAGGCACGCTTGCGGTGACTTCAACTTTGATGTCGGCTTTCGCAGTGGATGTCTTCGGCGACTGTGTTTTCACGACTGTCTTCGCTGCGGGACGCTTACGCGGCTCAGCACTCTTCTGCGGCACAACTTTCTTCGCGGATGCCTTCTTCGCACCCGCTTTCTTCGCAGCGGTTTTCTTCGCAACTGCTTTCTTCGCGGCTGGTTTCTTTTTGGGTTGCTTGCTTTCGTTCATAACACGCAACAGTAGTACGAACTTCGTTTTCGTAAGAGCACTTTCGGTCACATTTTATGAGATAGGGTTACATTCATGGATGCGTATCCAACAACTCTTGACAAAGTCGCCCTGGTAGTAGAAGCAGCGAAAGTCGCAAAATCAGATGCGGTAAAACTGAACGGAATCGGGGAGGACATCAACCTTAACTTGTTCGGGTGGCGGGACTCCTCGCTGGTCGTCATCGCTCAGATGCTTGACAGCAGTCAGATTCCAAAAGACGAACGGTTCGCCAAAGTCGTGAATGCGCTTTGTATTATCAGACAAGGTTGGCAAGTTGATGGATTTACGATGGTTGCGGAAGCGTTTTGCTCACTTTTGCCGTCGGACACGAGGGGCAAAGACCTTGCGGCGCAGTTCGCCGAGAAGGATTCGCCTGTGATGGAGTGCCTCTCGTTCACGCACGTATCGCACAAAGATGCGCTCTTCGTAACAGTCCCGTACACGTGCGTTCCGCCTCGCACGGTCATATACAAGACCCCGCTGAAGTACTCTGGTTACGAGGGTGTGCTCCGTGATAGAAAGTATCCCGCTGCGATGGGGAAGGCTCTTGACCTCCCGATTAGCGAGTCGGTGGTTGAGGATGGCGATGTGTTTCATGCCGTTCTCGCTGAGGGGTTGGCTGACGAAGGGTTTGATGTTCATTATCTTTAGTTTCTTGACATAACACATCTGTTATGTGTATAATGTAAAAAGCAGGCGTCTCCTTTCCGCCTGTGCCAAGACCCCCTCCGACTTCATGTGGTGGGGGTTTTTGGTTTTTTGACAATGCTTGACTTCATGAACTAGATTGGGTAAGTTTAGATACATGAACTACTACACCAATAAACAGCACCCAAACTACTACTACAGCATTCGCACTTTCGTAAGGGTCACCTTTTGGGGAGGTGTGGCAGTCGGTCTCTTCGTGGGGGCAGGCGTACTCGGAGAAAAACTGGCAGACGACCCACGACCCAAATGTGATGTGACAGTCAATGTGGATTTCACATGGGTCAATAACGGCACAACATGGGTTGACCTCACAATGTGCCAAAACCCGAACAACGGGATTTTCCTTGAGCCCGACGGAACATGGCGTTGGTACGACCCAGAGTTGGATAACTGAGTAGACTGCGAGACATGACAATGGACATGGACACATACCAGCAACAAGCATCCACCACAGCGAAGTACCCCGAAAGCACAGGCTTGATTTACTGCGTGCTCGGGCTCGCATCCGAAGCAGGTGAAGTCGCTGGCAAACTGAAGAAAGCCATCCGTGACGAGAACGGCGTCCTGTCGGAGTCCCGCAAGGAAGACTTGCTCGCGGAACTCGGCGATGTGCTCTGGTACTGCGCGATGACCGCGATGGAACTTGATGCGACGCTCTCCTCGGTCGCTGAGGCAAATCTCAACAAACTGTTTGACCGCAAAGACCGTGGTGTCATCGGGGGCGATGGGGACAAGCGGTGAAAGCCTTCATTTCCGTCATTGCCGTGCTTGGCATGGTTTTGCTGATTGGAATGCGAAATGACTGACACAACTTGGACTTGGTTGCTGTTCGGAATGGAAATCATTGGTGTCACAGGAATGTGGTACGCAGGGAAAAAGATGTGGTGGGGCTGGCTCATCGTCATCCTCCACACCATCCCGTGGTTCATTTACGCCGTCACCCACAACAAGCCCGGATTCGTCGCAATGTCATTGATGTGGTGGGCTGTTCACTGGCGGAACATGATTCGCTGGCGCAGGGAAGAGCGTTGGAGCAAGGCGGGGCTTGTGAGGGGATGAACCCTCAGTCGCCCTCCTTCCACAACTTCTCCAACTCGTCGCGCTCCTCCGACTCCCGCTGGACGCGCTCCATGATTGCGTCAAACACACCACCCAACCCGTCGGGGTTATCCAACTCCTCGCCCATGAGCCGCTGGATTTCCATGTGTGCGTCAAGTTCCTCGTCGGTCATAGCGTTCAGTTCACGCTCGTATGCGACTTGCTGACCTGCGAACAGGAACATCTCCAACTGTAGGTCGTCAATCAACTTGAACTCCGAAATCATGTTGTTCAGATAAACCGCTGACGGAATGCGTTCTCCCGTACGAATGCTCTGTGCGATGTTGTGCCAAAACAGTTCCGTCTTGTACTCGTACAGTCTCACTAGGTCATCGGGGATGAAGTCATCCTGCCAATCCCATCCGTCAAGGTCAAAGTCCTTAGCCGATGGCACTCGGTCAGGGAAACGCTTCATGGATTCTGCCCGTAGAGCCCCATGACCGTCGTCGCCTTCATTACTATCTATGTCAAACATTGTCTATACCTTCCTTGTTTATGCCCCCTCCGTGGGGGTCTATGTCTATAACGAACAAAGGTGGGGAAAGTGTGCGCTCCCCATCGGCTTGTAATACTAAAATGTTGTATGGGAAAGAAAAAGAAATCATCAGGTTCGCAATCCACAGGTCGCACCCGTGTGAACCCCTTGACTGGTCAAGTGGAAACTGTGAGTGGGACAAAGGCTGGCAAACGACGGTCGTACCTCCCTGCTGGACACCCCCTCAGGACACACGACATTCAGGGCGCATCAAAGAAGAAAGACAAGTAGTCCCGCTCTCATGATGCCCTCCTCATGGCGACCATCACCAGATAGCCGTATCGCTGTGCGCTTCGCACTCACGGGGCTTCTGGCGTTCTTCTCGTGGTTGTGCGGGGTTGTCTCGTTCGCACTTCTCTGTTGGGGTTCGTGGGTGTATTCACGCCGTCGGTCAGGTACATAGTTCACAGTATTCATGGGGGTCGTGGTCGCATACTTCGTACCACACTTCCCATTCGTAATAGTCGTGGCTGTCAAGGTACTCTCGTACTTCCCTCTTAGCCTGTCGCCTGTGTTGCTTGACCTTGTGACGGTAATACAACAGTCCTAGTATCACTTTGATACCCGTGAACTACCCGTGAGCATCTTGACGATGCGCCTGAGCGTCACTCTCCTTATCCAAGTCAAGTAGAGATGTATCACTTCGTATCTCTTTGTATCACTTTGTATCCCTTTGTATTGCTGATTCCATTTATACAAACTCTTTCCTGTATTAGCAGAGGGGTCTCCTCCACTATAGACAACATAACAGATGTGTTAGATGTTGTCAAGTGTTACGAATAAATATTTACCCGTGAGCACCCGTAAGCAC
>B570J14230_10000896_pt1 | contig 12092 bp, 7 predicted proteins | sample LakMenepilimnion_3_FD_14230 | JGI IMG/M metagenome (IMG submission 14230) | reverse complement strand
ACTAATGGATTTAATGGGTCTGTTGGATTTACAGGATCACAAGGTATTATTGGTTATACCGGATCGCAGGGTGTTATTGGTTATACTGGATCTGCTGGTACTAATGGATTTAATGGGTCTGTTGGATTTACAGGATCGCAGGGCATTATTGGATATACTGGATCACAAGGTATTATTGGATACACCGGATCTGCTGGTACTAATGGATTTAATGGGTCTGTTGGATTTACAGGATCGCAAGGTATTATTGGTTATACTGGATCTGCTGGTACTAATGGATTTAATGGATCTGCTGGATTTACAGGATCACAAGGAGTCGGATATACTGGATCACAAGGTATTATTGGTTATACTGGATCACAAGGTTCACAAGGTGTCGGATATACTGGATCGCAAGGTATTATTGGTTATACTGGATCACAGGGCATTATTGGTTATACTGGATCTGCTGGTGTAGGTATTGTTAACAATGGTACTAGTGCCGGTGCAGTAGCTTATTATGCATCAACCGGCTCAACTTTAAGTGATGGTTATTCTGCGACTGTATACGCCGGCGACTTTGTACTTTCATCAGATAAGAACTTAAAGAACATATTCGGCAATATAACAAATGCGTTAAATAATGTTACTAAAATAAATGGCGTGCGGTATTCATGGAACGATACTGCAAGAAATATGGGATTTGGATCTAATGAAGAAATTGGTTTGATCGCCCAGGAAATTGAACAAGTATATCCAGAATTTGTTCACACCAATCGCGAAAATGGGTATAAACTTGTTAACTATAACAAGTTAACTGCTGTACTTATTGAAGCTATTAAAGAATTGAATGCTAAAGTAGAGAAGTTGGAGAATAGATAATGCCTGGGATAGTTTCTACTCCATCATTATCTTCCATCAAATCTGTATTTAGTGGAGGCAACGCCTTTAGCGGCTATAATAGAGGTGGGTCATACGTACCAAACGATGGTGCAATGACAGGAATCGGTACTACTGCGTCAGGTTTGACGATGAGCTCATTCAATGGTAAATCGATTCCGTATGTTGGATTATCGGCGCGCGGCATCTCTAATTTTACAGGTGGTTCGCCAGGTTCAGTGACATTTGGTGTTTCTACAGATGGTCGTGCATTCGAATACGCAGACAACAATCCAGCATTTTTTTATGAAAATGTATTTTCATTAATTGGTGTTGGTGGCACATTAGATTCAACAAATCTTTCTTATTATGAGATATTTGCAACCAGATCTGTTGCTCTCGGGACTTGGTCAAGTTCAGTTTCACCGCTTGATACATGGGTTACATTAGGCGGCGTTGCTGCTGGTTGGACACTAAGCGCTGTTGCTAACCGAACTTTCAATATCGATCTTTATGTGACTATAAGAAGAATTTCAACTGGTGTTACGGCGGCAGCTGCAACTATAACTTATCAGTTAGATACAACTTCATAACTACAATGGAAGAGTAAATGGCAATTAAAGCTAATTTAGATATCGATCAGGGAACTACGTTCCAGACAACGATCAACGTCACTGACGAAAATGATGATATTGTCAATCTGACCGGGTATTCTGGTGCTGCGCAACTGCGTAAGCATTATACCTCCTCTAATTCAGTTGCATTTGTAGTGTCCATCTCTCCAACTATCGGCACTGTAACTTTGTCGATGAATGCTAACACTACTGCAAATGTTTCATCCGGCCGTTATGTCTACGACTGTGAGTTGACGGATCCTAATGGTGCTATTACTAGATTGCTTGAGGGAATCGTCACGGTTACACCACAGGTGACAAGATGACATTAAACGCCAAGATCAATAGAGAGACAAAGTTGACCGTTAAGGTTGACAATACAACACCTATTCTTAATCCAACTACTCTGACTGTCAAGAATCAGTTTCGTGAGTATCAGATTAATAGTATCGAAGATCTGCCCGATGTTGATGAAGTTAATGTCACCGAAGGTGCCGTATTAATCTACAATCAAACATCAGACAAGTATGAGATTAAACAGTTTACTCAACAATTCATTGTTGGAGCTATTGACGGCGGCGAGTTCTAAAATGAACACTTACGTTGGCGCATATACTAGTTCATCGTCGTAATTAATTACAACTTTGCCCGGGCAAAGTGATAGTCGCCATCTGCGCCTGTAGTACGAATTACACTTACTAACTTAAATCCTAACATGTTAAGATATTCTGTAACCTCTGCAACCTGAGGCGCGCCAAGATTATACTCTTCATGCTGCATCTCAATAATGATATCGTTACAGTCCTTTAAAGTATACTGTGCACCGCGTAGAACATCCAGTTCAGCTCCCTGCACATCAATCTTGACAAGATCTGGCAGTTGTATACGGCGGCTGGTGACCAAATCATCTAGTGTAATCATGGTCTTTGTTACTTTATCAGCTTCAGTAAAATGTGCTGAGTTTTCCTTATAGTAACTATTACCTGCAGGATCCATTGGCTTCTCATAGAAATCGATAGACTTACCAGACACATCGCCGATAGCTTGGCCACAGTAATACTCATGGCCTGATTCTTTGTAAAGAAACTCGGCATGGTCCATAGCATCGAACATAACAATCTTAGAATCAGGCCAAATTCTATTGGCTTCCTTCGTCCAGTGCATAATGCATGCACCGATGTCATAGATCACCTTTGGATTGATATCCATCCCCTTGAGATAATCGACATGGTCTCTTGGAAGATCATCACGAAGAGATAATCCACGTAATCGTGTTTCAACTGGGTTGATTGCAACTTCAGGAGTTTTAACGTACATTGTAGTCGAACCGATGTGGCCACAAAGAATGGATGGATCACACCATAGTTCAAATCCGTTGTTTGTTGCCTTTCTGCAGAAGTCGGTATCCTCGCTGACAGTTTTACCGTGATCGAGCGCTGGATGATATTCGAACTGTGGATATCCAACTCCGACGATAACTTCCTTTTTGACAAGAACACAACCAAATCCACAGGCGCCGATCCTAACAAGATCTTTTCCATAGATCTGATCGATAGTCATACGCTGCTGATTTAAATCGTAGATCTCAATCGCCTGTGGCTCTAGTCGCTGCCTATAGACACCTGATACCAGATCCACATTGTGATCCAGTAACTTCCTAAGTGTATCCGGTGCAAAGGTCACGTCATGATCGACTGCCAGCAAATAATCATAACCGCGTGCAACCCAATCACATATTAGATTACGTACCTGGTCAACTCGATATCCGTAGAAATGCTGAAACGTTATTTCGTATCCAGCAGGAACATCCAAATCATAGATCGACTTAAATGTATCCGGTTCGATATAACGAGCAGTAGGAATAGCAACTAGAATCTTTTTCATATTAACATCTCTATACTCTGTAGTTGGTGCAGCTGAATTTGTGTACACAAATACACTATCTTGTCCGGCTCTTGCAATAAACTCATAGCCGAGTTGTTCTAAAATAATATTGCATGCATTGTTGGTTGTTTCCGGCCCCTCGAGAATAATAACTGGCCGGAACTTTTCAATGGTTTCAATTGCACCCATCAACGCAAATAGTTCATGTCTCTCAATATCAAGTTGGATAAGTCCACATGATGGTAGGTTAAGAGAGTCAATAGTGATTGCATCGACATCATCCCCTTGAACCACAAAATTCTGACCAGTATTTCCACCTGGTACACGCCAAATACCCATTGCTCTAGAATACGCACTTAGCGCGTTATGATAACATGCAATATTATTTTCATCGCTGCAGTTTTCAACAAGCTTTTGATAGTTACCGGCATCAGCTTCAAATGTGTGCACGGTATTAAACAACTTCGATAGTCGTGTAGGATATAACCCAAGGTGGCCACCGGCTTGGATACACACAGACCAGTCTGTTACATGGTTACGTATTTCCTTCTCAATATCTGGCCAGTCTCTATCAATATAGGTTATGGCAATATCATTTTCATAATTTTTCATAGCGGTCTCAAATCAATCTGCCCAGGAGTGAATGGCGAAGTCGTGTTCAATACTTTAGTAGCAGTCTTAGTCTGCTCATCGCTATTGACCTTATAGTCATTAATAGGATTGGCATCATTATAGTTATACACGATATCTGGAATGCAGATAATGTTATCAGGATTTGCCTGTTCAATCATGGCATAGAATACAGCTGTATCACCGCCTGCTTTCAGCCAGTTGCCTTCTTCATCCTTGAATGAATCACGGCCATACTGATGAATAAACCCATCCATCAGTTCCCACTTGAATGTGCGCAGATGGGTGTATGGCATATTCCAATTAAACTTATAGTCGCGATACGTCTTACTAGCCTTGACTTCAGGTGGATATTCCTGTGCAATTAACGGTATATTATCGACCAATGACCAACACGAACCATAGGTAAACTCTGCCCCATCCTGGTACAGATTGTTGTACATATGAAATATGTTAGGATTATTAACTAGCCAATCATCACCATCAATAAGCATGATGATATCATTTTTTAAACAATTGCCTTCGATAGTTGTAATCTGATTACACACGGCACCTTTATTCTTGGTGTTTGTAATCAACTGAAATTTGTCGGCAATGTCGATAGGAAGGGCATTGATTGTTTGCTTAATAACTTCTACGGTATTATCAGTAGAACAGTCGTCGATGATATACATCATATAGTCATTATAATCTTGCTGTGCCACCGATTCAATGCACCGCGCAATATACTTCTCGGCATTATATACCGGAGTAACAATAGAAATCCATCGTGGTTTGTGGTGTATCGGCTCTACTAGTTCTTCATGATTCATGAACCGGCGACCAAATACCTTACGAACCCGGCTATTGATCTTCTGTACACTACGATACTCAGTAATGTCCATGAACTTGCCAAGTTTCTTATATAGATGCTGCTTCCACTGAAGAGCGACGGTATCCCAGGTGCAGATATCCTTGACCTGGTTGCATGCATACATCTTCTGCTGGTGCAGATACTTGTTGTTGTATGCATCAACAACTGTGTTGACAAAGATATCGACTTGAATATTCTGATCAAGCCATGGTAATGCCCAGTTTGGTTCAACCGGATAGTTGATCTTCCATGATGCAAGATCTATTGCAGTCTCCTCTAGAGCACCGAAACGACATGTAATCAAAGGAACGTTATGGGCTAATGCCTCTAGTGTAGAGATACCAAATGTTTCAGGAAATCCTGCAGGATAAATCATATAACTGGCATCATGCAAAATGTTTGAGATCTCCTGCTGGGTAATCACACCGGTAAACTCGATATTATCTCCATGTTGAAGAGCCATCTCGGCCCAATCTTTTTCTTGTTGATCTGGACCTGCAGCTTCACGGAACTTATAGTATCCACCGATGATCTTTAACTTAGCATCAGGAATACGTCGTTTAACCTCAGGCCAGATCTGCTTGACTAGAGGAACCATTCCTTTGGTAACAGAGGCGTTGAACACAAATAGGTTCGGATCTTTGTCACGTACGTCGATCCAACCAGGATTCATGTTACCGATACCGTTACGAGTCTGAAAGATATGGTTCTTTAGGACATCGAAGTTACGGCGAAAGCCATGGTCGCAATGGGTGACATATCCAGTATGCCAGTCCGACAATGTAAAGATCTCATTAATCTTACCTTGATTAATAAGATGCTCGATCTGATTATCACCCTCGCAAAATGTATCATGCATCCAAAGACACACGTGTTTAGCATTTGTAGGAACTTCCCAACTATCAGCAATGGGGTTAATAGATCTTGAGACAATGCAAACATCAAATTGTCGCGGAACAGTTTGAGCAATAGAAACTGGCCGATATTCTACACCATCATAAAAACCAGGTTCTGAGTCGTCAGAGGTACAGTCATTATAGACAGTTACCTGAAATCCTATCTTGGCCAACTCCTGTGACATTCGGATAACAGCGGATTCTGATCCACCTAGTCCGCGTTTTTCTAGTGTTGATCCGTCATAAGTCAAACCAAGAGTGTCAATAAATGCAATTTTCATAAGATCTCCACGTAACCATTCTTATAAATATATCATAGTTCCGAACTAATGTACACTATATAGTGCGCATAAAGATATATATCTACGCCAGGAGAGCCATATGGCTAATACGACACCGATTATCCATAAGAGAACGTTTGTCTCCGGCCGACTGCCGTCAACTAACCCAGCAAATACTCGGTATATTAATCCCGGCGAGCTATCCATCAATCTCACAGATAAGAAAGTTATATCATCGAATGGCTCGGTTCTATTCGAGATCGGTGCAAATATAACCACTTCTTCTATTACTACACTTGTTGCCAATGGTACTCCAGGTACACCAGGCCAAACACTGTCATCAAACGGCAGCAGTATTTATTGGACTGATAATGCTGGATTTACCGGATCGCAAGGTATCCAAGGTGATAAAGGATATACAGGTTCTAATGGTGTAATCGGGTATACTGGTTCTAATGGTGTAATCGGGTATACTGGTTCTAATGGTGTAATCGGGTATACCGGTTCTAAGGGCGAAATTGGTGTTATTGGGTTTGTTGGATCTCAGGGTATACAAGGTTATACTGGTTCACAAGGTATAACCGGTTTCACCGGATCGAATGGTGTAACTGGATTTACTGGATCTAATGGTGTTATTGGTTTTACCGGTAGCCAGGGTATACAAGGTATTATTGGCTTTACTGGTAGTCAAGGTGTAATTGGTTTTACTGGTAGCCAGGGAGTTATTGGTTTTACTGGTAGTCAAGGCATAATTGGATATACAGGTTCCCAAGGTATAATTGGTTTTACCGGTTCCAACGGCGTAATTGGATATACTGGTTCTAATGGTGTTACAGGATATGCTGGTTCCCTTGGTTATACTGGATCCAAGGGTGATACTGGATCATTCGGTGGTGCATCATTTGACTATACATTCTCTTCAAATACTGTAAACACAGATCCTGGTAGTGGGGTTGTAAAATTTAATACTGCAAATCTTGCTTCAGCTTCTGTTATGTATATCAGTTTTCTTGATAGCACGGGTGCCAATTCTTATAACTATCTGACAACAATCGATGACTCTACATCGGCTATTAAAGGCAACTTCAACGTGGTTGAAGCAGCCAATAGTCTCAACTTTTCACAGTTCTCCATTGTTGGAAATCACAGTCATACCGGTAACTATTTTGAAGTTCCAATAGCCTGGTTAAGTGGTGGTTATTCTTTTGCAAACAACCTCTCAACAGTAGCAACATTCACTAGAACTGGTGATAAAGGTGATACTGGATTTACTGGATCACAAGGTATACAAGGCGCAATCGGATATACTGGCTCTCAAGGCATACAAGGTGTTATTGGTTACACCGGATCCAATGGTGTAACTGGGTTTACAGGTAGCCAAGGAGTTATTGGTTATACTGGTTCTAATGGTGTAACCGGTTACACCGGATCCAATGGAGTTATTGGTTTTACAGGTAGCCAAGGAGTTATTGGTTATACTGGATCTAATGGTGTAACTGGTTTCACCGGTTCTAATGGAGTTATTGGCTTTACTGGAAGTCAGGGTGTAATTGGATATACCGGTTCTGCTGGACCGGTTGCTGGAACAAATCAACAAGTCATATTTAATGATGCCGGCGCTGCAAACGGTTCTACGTCATTTGTTTATGACAAGTCACTAACAAAATTAACAGTCAATAATGCACAGGTTCAGACAAAACTAAATGTCGGAAATCCAGTAGCATTTGACTTTGGTGCTACTGCACTTGTTGAACTTGATGGTCAGCAGAATACATTTGTTCAGGTTGTAATTCAAAATGCCAATACCGGCATTAATGCATCATCTGATCTTGTTGTTACAAACGATTCGGGTAATAACACTTTTGGTTATATAGATCTTGGTATTAACAGTACTAATTATAGTAATGCTAACTATACAGTTGTTGGTGCCGGGGATGGATATCTTTACGCATCAGATACCAGTCTTTCAATTGGTACAAAAGCTGCACGTCCAGTTATATTCCATGCTAATGGAACATTAATAGCCGACGAGGCGATGCGTATTGCCCCGAGTAGAAATGTCGGTATAGCCAATACTGCGCCGGCTGATAAACTATCGGTTGGTGGATCTACAAATATACAAGGAACATTAGATGCCGGTAATACAACTATTACTGGGTTTGCTAACGTATCGACTACACTCACTGTCGGTGGAATTGCTACATTCAATTCTAATGTCAATCTAAGTGCAGCGGATCATTTAATACTAAGCAATACATCAAGCATTGTTGCAAATGGCACATTTGGTTCTTCTGGAGACGTACTTACTTCTAATGGATCTGGTTCTGCTTATTGGGCCGCTGGAAGTGGTGGTGGTGGCGGATTTACACCATCCCTTGGTCAAGTAGTTCAATCAACTACGGCACCAACAAGTGGCACGTGGCTTCAGACAGGTAAATATTACAGCAAAGCATCATATTCAGCATTGGCCGCAGCGCTAGGAGATGTACCAGATATAGGCGCGCCGGTAGCAATGCCAAAAGCCCAGATACCTGTTCCGTGTTCATTCACAAACACTGGCGGGAGGGCGTTATACTCTATGGCGACTAGCGGCACCGCATGGGTTTTTGGTACTACACAAACACCAAGAATAATTTATACAACAGACGGCACGTCTTTTTCTGCTGTACCACCAAATGCATCAATATCTACTATCACTGGCATACGGTATGTAAACAATCAATTTGTTGCAACAACTACGCCATCTAATAACGGTGCAACACTTTTGGTGTCTCCTGATGGTATAAACTGGTCGGCCAGGACTATGCAAGCTTCAGCATCCGGCGGCACTACATCCGCCAATTCTATTGCATATGGCGCTGGTGTTTATGTAATCGCGTACTCTGGTGCTATACTTTATTCAACTGATCTTATAACCTTTACTCAAGCTGCTCCGGCCACACTTACAGCCGTATATCTTAAAGTTATCTATGCTGGAGGACAATTTGTCGCGGTTAGTAGCACCGGTGCAGGATCTATAATTACTTCACCGGATGGCATTAACTGGACCACACAAACCAACCCGATTAGTTGCGCATACCAAGATGTTATATACGCAAACTCACTCTATGTAGCCTATGGCAACATCAGTACTGGGAACGTGGTTACATCGCCAAATGGTATCACATGGACATCTCGCTCTGTCGGCGCAAGCAACGTCGTTCAGGTAGTGTACGGCGGGGGGATTTTCCTTGCTGCAACTTTAGTTGGGATACATACTTCTACTGACGGTCTTACTTGGGCGATGCGGGCAACAAATATACCAAATGCTCAGGTACTAAGTGTTGGGTATGTTGGTTCGACTTTCTATGCCGGAGGATCAACTGACGGACTTTATGCAACTTCTGCAGACGGAACCACTTGGACATTAAAACGAGATGCCAGTGGCGGCGGTATTTTTGCTTTTCATGATGTTAATGGCAAGGCCGTTGCTATTGGGGACATGGGTATAGTTGTTCTTGCAGGTGGTACTCGAGAAGCTTATCAGCCAGGCTTTACCATAGCTTTTAACGTATCTCTTACTACTGGTGGCAGACAAGTTGCGTATAATGGCAGTAATCAGTATGTTATGGTTAGTTCGCGTGGCCTACCGTTATATTCTTCTGATGGCAATAGTTGGACTGCTACGTCACTCACAGGTACTAGTGCGTTCTCATCAGGGAATTGTATTGCTTACCTAAATGGAAACTACCTAATTGGTGGAGGCAATTCTACAGCTAGCATTGCAACATCTACTAATGGTATAGACTGGACTGTTCGAACCACGCCGACAACGACAGGCATCAATAAGTTTGCTTATGGTGCAGGTGTCTACGTGGCTGTTGGAAACTCTGGAAACATATTTTCCTCACCTGACCTTGCGACTTGGACATCCCGTGCTGCAGGCGCACAAGCGTTTGGCGATGTGATTTTTGATAATGGTCAGTTTGTTGCAGTTGGAGCAGCGGGTGCATGTTATACTTCTTCTGATGGTCTGACGTGGACAACACGTTCTGCTGGCAGCACCCAGTTTTATAAGGTAATTTGGGCAGCCGGGACAATCAATCTTTTTGTCGCCATAGGAGTGGGTGGTCTGTTGTATACATCTCCAGATGGTACAACATGGACCTCGAGGTCCGCGGGATCGGCGACATTCAGTGATATTGCATTTGATAGTACTAATAACGTTTTAGTGTTGGTAGGCTTATCTGGAACAGTCTATACATCTACTAATGGAACAACGTGGACTAACCGCACATTGGGCGTTAACACAGTTGTTCTCGGGAATGTCATATATGACGGGACTCAATGGCTAGCCTTTATACTAACGCAAAACGGTGGCGGGTATTTTAAAAGTATTAATAGTGGAGTTACATGGGTTCGAGTGGCGTTTCCAGACGAGATAACAATGAGTAGGGTCGTGTATCTCGGTGGTAAGTATATCAGGCTAGCTCCAAACTATATCTCATTATCATCTGACGGAGTAACTTGGCGTTCTGCAGACCAAGTTACGTACCGTACAAGCAGTTTTAATACTCTTCAAAAGATAAACGATAAATATTTTGCCGCGGCGATTGCTAATTATCCGATTGTATATACATCATCCGATGGTATTACGTTTACACCAAGTCGCACTGCTGTGCATGGGTATATAACATATGATGGGTCCGCTTATATTAACGTATACATTAATTCCACTGGACCTGTAGGGGTATATAGGTCTACAGATGGAGACACTTGGACACATTATGCCGATGTCAGTCAAAGTACCGACACTAGCACTACTCGAGTATTTAAACGGGTCAGCAGTCTTACTGATATCGCGTATGCCAGTGGCAAATTGACATTTTTCACTGGCAGCGCTGCTGTTGCTGATGCACTTAATACGCAGACCGTTTACTATTCATCTGATGGTGGCCTGACATGGTCTTCTGGTAACTTCCCTGCTGGACAGCAGGCAGTAGGACCTTCTGGAACTGACGGTACAACACTGGTTGTTGGTGCAGCAAACTATGGAGTTTATAAAACAACAGATGGCGGCGCCACTTGGTTGCCGATTTACGGCATAGGACAAACTGCTACATCTGTAGTGTATACTGGAGGATATTGGTATTGGTCATCTTTCCATACTCCAGATGCCTCTAATATCATTTCTGGTCCGTCACAAACCATTACTGCACTTGGAACTTACAACGGTTATGGCTTCAACATTAATGGATCAAGCGGACTTATTTGGAAGGCAAGTGATAATATGATAACTCCATATTCTCGTCTTAGCTTGGCAATTCCTGGAAATATTGGACTGACTGTAAATTCCAAAGAGACTCCAGTACGCGCAAGTGATACACGGGCACTTACGCTAGGTTCTTTCGCTAGTACAGCCGCTACGGTCGTTAACGCAATTGTTGAGTATCCACTGTTTTCATATAACACTTCAACTACATTCTTTGTACCACAACATGTTGTTGGTTTGGCTACTAATGAATACATTTATGCGGGAGCTTAAAATGATCAAAGTGTATGAAATCAAATTAAACGGTTTTTTAGGTGCGGTAAAAGAAATTGAACCCAGTGAAGGCGTAAGCGCAAATTGGACATATTTGCCGCCACCGACAGAAGGATGTTACCGTTGGGAAGCAGGCGATTGGATTCCAGGAGTTGAACCTGCTATAAACGAACCTGCGATAAGCGATGGGCAATTGTCGATTGATGTTCGCAAAGAACGCAATACGCGACTAGCTGCCACAGACTGGACTCAGGGGCGAGATGTACCAGAAACAACCAGTAATAAGTGGACAGAGTATCGACAGGCACTGCGTGATGTCACAGAACAAAGCGGGTTTCCATTTTATGTTGAATGGCCCAATGAAGATATGATTAAATGACAAATACAGTATATACATCTACTAATACTTCTTCTCAGGTAATAGATACATTTGTGTTACCGACTGAGAAGGTCATTAACTATAAAATTCAGGTAGTTGCTGGTAATACAACATGGTACTCTACTCTTGATATCAATCACGATGGCATTCAATCATCTGAACAACAGTATGCA
>B570J14230_10000894_pt1 | contig 12124 bp, 16 predicted proteins | sample LakMenepilimnion_3_FD_14230 | JGI IMG/M metagenome (IMG submission 14230) | reverse complement strand
CTAAGAAGGCGCCCTTTCATATCCCCTTAAAAGCAAGTCTTCTACTGGATAAGGGCAGCAAAGTTTCTCAAAAAGAGCGCGCCTATTTTGCACAAGAGGTCTTATTGGAGCTCACGCAAGCGGAGCAAAGCTGGGTCGTAAAAAGTATTCCGGCGAAGCCGGTATTGTCAATTAATCGAAATTTCTCAGCCCCGATTATTTTGGAGCACAAGCAAAGTGAGGATGAGCTTTTAACCTTATTGGCCGAAGATACTGACCCCTTCAGTCGTTGGGAATCGGCTCAAAAACTAGCTCAGCAAATCATTTTGGCTGGGCGCTTACCCAATACGAAATTAATCGATGCCTACCGGGTGATTTTGCAAGATCCTAATTTAGACCCTGCTTTTAAAGAGCTCATTGTTACCCTGCCTGCAGAGACCTACTTGTATGAGCAATGCAAGCTAGTTGACCCACAAGAGATTCATTGGAATAGGCGCCGTTTTAAAACAGCCCTAGCGCATGCACTAAAAGACGAATGGGCAATTATTTATAAAGAGCATCAGACTCCTGGATCATATCGGCCAGATGCAAAAAGTATGGGTAAGCGAGCGCTCAAAAATTTTGCCTTGATGATGCTCCTAGAAGGAGGTGATGGACACTGGCTGGAAAAAGCCGAAGAGCAGTATGAGCTTGCTAATAATATGAGTGACCGGTTTGCTGCCTTGCACGCCTTAGTGTCTGTTAATGCGCCACAATCTAAAAATGCCTTAGCTGACTTCTATCAGCGCTTTGCCGAAGATGCTCTGGTGATAGATAAATGGTTTGCACTACAAGCGACCAGACCAGTTCATGTTGATGGCACAGGGATTTTGGCGGAAATTAGAGCGTTAATGAAGCACAGTGCCTTCAAGCTCAACAATCCTAATCGTGTGCGTAGCGTGATTCATGCGTTTTGCCTCAATAATCCCGGTGGATTTCATCAGGCAGATGGAAGTGCCTATCGCTTCTGGGCAGAGTGCGTTCTTGCATTGGATGAAATTAATCCTCAAGTGGCAGCGCGTTTAGCNCGNGGACTTGATCGCTGGCCTAAATTTGCTANGCCCTATTCAAAGCAGATGCTTNCTGCTCTGCGCCAAGTTGCTGAAGTNAGTCGTTTATCACCCGATGTCAGTGAGGTAATTACCAAGGCAATCACNGCAAACCGNTGATTTTTGGGAAAAGNGAAGAAAGCCCTTGATTTTGCTGGGCTAAAATAGNGTTCCTCTGCGCTCCTCNCCTTNNTTGTGGGGAGATGATTGCCGGAATAGCTCAGTTGGTAGAGCAGCGCATTCGTAATGCGAAGGTCGTAGGTTCGATTCCTATTTCCGGCACCAGCATTTATTTCAGGATTCTTCCCCGAAATACGGGTTTTCACTAGTAAGTAAGTACATTACTTATGTAAAAATTTTCGTTTGTTGATGTCTGTCAATTTTTAGCAAGCTATTTTGTTGAAGAATGAATTCATAAAACAGACACATAAACAAATTAAAAAACTTTGTCATTTTATTTTTGGAGGAGCATTTATGCGTTTTAAATTGAAATCCACCGTTTTAAGTGTTGCGCTTGTAGCTGGTTTTGCTGCAACGACAACCGCTCACGCTCAAGCAAAATGGGAGCCCACTAAGCCCGTTGAGTTTGTAATTCCTGCCGGTCCTGGCGGCGGTGCTGACCAGATGGCACGCATGATTCAGGGCATTGTTACCAAAAATAATCTAATGAAACAGTCGATTATTCCTGTTAACAAGGGTGCAGGTGCAGGTGCTGAAGGTTTCCTGGCAATTAAGGAAGCAAAGGGTGATCCCCATAAAATCATCATTACCCTTTCCAATTTATTTACAACTCCCCGTGCAACGGGCGTACCATTTAATTGGAAAGAGATGACCCCGGTCGCCATGTTGGCTTTGGACCAGTTTGTGCTGTGGACCAATGCTGAAAAGCCTTATAAATCAGCTAAAGAATATATCGATGCCGCTAAAGCAGCTGGCCCCGGTAAGTTCAGAATGGCTGGAACAGGCTCTAAGCAAGAAGATCAAATCATTACCGTGGCTCTTGAAAAAGCGACTGGCACGAAGTTCACCTACATCCCATATGCGGGCGGTGGAGCGGTTGCTACCCAATTAGTCGGTAATCATGTGGACTCCACTGTAAACAATCCAATTGAGGCTGTAGCGCAATGGCGTGCTGGCAAGTTAGTAGCGCAATGCGTATTTGATACACAACGCATGCCTTACAAAGAAAAAGTAACCCCAACGCTTTCTTGGAATGACATTCCAACCTGCAAAGAAGTCGGCGTAAACACTGACTACCTTATGCTGCGCGGTATTTTTATGCCACCTGGTGTCACTCAGGCGCAAGTTGACTTTTACATTGATCTATTCAAAAAGGTTCGTGAAACCGCTGACTGGAAGAAGTTCATGGCAGATGGCGCATTTAACCAAACCTTCTTGACTGGCAAAGAGTATGTGGCTTGGATTGAGAAGAATGATGCACTTCATGGCCAACTCATGAAAGAAGCTGGATTCCTTGCCAAGTAATTTGTTGTAATAGAAATAAGACCTCATGACGGGGTCTTATTTTTTTAGTTCACTATTAATTTAGAAGAAGAGTCATTTATGTCAGAGAACTCAAATCACAACTCAGTCATCAGCGTCAGAACGATGGAGATTATCGTTGCTCTTTTGTTCCTTACGGTTGGGTTGATTGTAATGTTCAGTAGTATTAAGTTAGGAGCAAAGTGGGGGAGTGATGGTCCCGAGTCTGGCTACTTTCCTTTCTATATCAGCTTGATTATTTTAGTTTCGAGTTCCATTACGCTGTTTCAGGCCTTCAAAAATAAAGAGCAGGCGAAAGAGGGTTTTGTAGAAAAGGAACCATTTCGCCAAGTGATGGCGGTTTTGATTCCTGCTGCAGTGTATGTACTAGGCGTTCAGCTCATCGGTATTTATGTTGCCTCGGCAATTTATATCGCCATCTTTATGGTTTGGCTTGGCAAGTATGTCATCTGGAAGGCCTCAGCTGTTGGGCTTGGTGTCAGCATTGTGCTCTTCATGATGTTTGAGTACTGGTTCCAAATCCCATTACCTCACGGGTCACTCATTAACCCATTGGCATTTATTGGCTTGCAGTAAGTCTGACTACCGATCACGATAAAGATTAGAAAAAAAGGAGCTCACGTTGGAAGAAATTAACGCCCTATTTGGTGGCTTCGCTGTTGCAATGTCGCCTTTCAACATCATGTTGATGCTAATTGGCATCATTCTTGGTGTGATTATTGGAGTACTTCCAGGTTTAGGTGGTGCAAACGGAATTGCTATCTTATTGCCACTCACCTTTACGATGCCCCCGACCTCAGCGATTATCATGCTCTCCTGTATTTATTGGGGCGCTCTATTTGGTGGAGCAATTACCTCGATCCTCTTTAATATTCCAGGTGAGCCTTGGTCTGTTGCAACTACCTTTGATGGGTATCCAATGGCTCAAGAGGGCAAGGCTGGCGAGGCACTCACCGGCGCATTTACTTCTTCGTTCATTGGCGCATTCTTTGCGATCGTCATGATTACCTTCTTGGCGCCCTTGGTTGCTAAGTTTGCCTTGCAATTTGGCCCGCCGGAGTTTTTTGCGGTCTATCTATTAACCTTCTGTAGCTTTGTGGGCATGAACAAGGGTTCACCCTTTAAGGTGATCTCGGCCATGATGTTGGGCTTTGCCTTGGCCGCTGTGGGTATGGATACCGTGACCGGTCAATTACGGATGACCTTTGGGTCTACTGAGCTCATGCGCGGTTTTGACTTCTTAATTGCGGTGATTGGTCTTTTTGGTATTGGTGAGATCTTGCAATCGATGGAAGAGGGCCTGTCCTTCTCGGGCAAGAGCGCCAAGATTCGTGCCAAGGTAGTGTTTGAGACCTGGGCCAAATTACCCAAGTATTGGGCTACCTCATTGCGTAGTTGTTTAATTGGATGTTGGATGGGCATTACCCCCGGTGGTGCTACGCCCGCATCATTTATGAGTTACGGCGTTGCCAAGCAAATGTCGAAGAACAAAGACAAGTTTGGTAAGGGTGAGATGGAAGGTATTGTTGCTCCCGAGACCGCGGCGCATGCTGCCGGCACGGCGGCTTTGTTGCCGATGCTTTCCTTAGGTATTCCTGGATCGCCAACGGCTGCCGTATTGTTAGGCGGACTATTGATCTGGGGCTTACAGCCTGGCCCATTACTCTTCGTGGAAAAACCGGATTTTGTTTGGGGATTGATCGCGAGTATGTACCTCGGTAATATCGCCGGCCTCTTCGTGGTACTGACCTGCGTGCCGATCTTTGCATCGATTCTGCGGATTCCGTTCTCCATCATTGCACCGGTCATTATTGTGGTCTGTGCGGTGGGAGCATTCACGGTTCATAACGCCATGTTTGATGTTTGGCTGATGTTGGGCTTTGGAGTTTTGGGCTACCTTTTCAAGAAACTTGATTACCCAATGGCGCCGATGGTCTTGGCGCTGGTACTGGGAGATCGCGCTGAAGATTCTTTCCGCCAAGCGATGTTGTTATCGCAAGGCAGTCTCAATATCTTCTTCTCGAACTACCTTGTGGGTACTATTACGGCTTTAGCAATTATTCTATTGTTATGGCCTATGCTTTCGAAGTTGATAGCTAAAAAGGCCTGAAATACGGGCAAATAAGAGATGAAGGGGCGCAAGCCCCTTTTTCTTTGTCTGGATAACCAGTAAGATTCTGATATGTTTTCTCGTAGGCTTATTCACTGGATTACGGCGCTCTCTTTTGCGATGAGTGCCGCAGCCCCATCAATTTCACAGGTTATTTCAGTAGCAAGTGTTGGGCAGGGCCTTACTATGGAGATTTGTATTGCTGATGGTAGTAAATTGGCAATTGATTTAAAAACCGATAACAAATCAGAAGTGATGCTTGATTGCCCATACTGTGTTGCTCAAACTCCACTCGCTATTCCCTTATTAGGGCATCTTCAATTTCAGGCACCTATTTCGTTTGTATTAATCCCACCGCTTTACTTCCAAACCCCCAAGCCACTCTTTGCTTGGGTCAAACTTCCCTCCCACGCTCCTCCCCAAAATTCTTAATCATTTTTTAGTTGACCCATCTCAAGTCATTGGTGTGTGTCTATTTCAAATCTAATGAGTAGTAAATAGGAACTTAGGAGAATATGATGAAAAAGAGTTTTGTACTCAATCTGTTTGGATTTATCTTAGTCTTTATTTCAGCGGGCGCGTTAGCCGATCACAAATTTAAACTGGGCCAACTCACAATTGATCATCCCTACACTCGCTCTACTGCCCCTGGACAAAAAGTAGCAGGAGGCTTTATGAAGATCGAGAATAAGGGCGCCACGGATCAATTGGTATCGGCCAGCTCCCCAGTTGCCGGTGAGATGCAGTTGCATACCATGACAATGGACGGCAATGTCATGAAAATGCGCGAGGTGAAGACCATTGAGGTGCCAGCCAACGGCTCGGTAGAGCTCAAACCAGGCGGTTTGCATCTCATGTTTATGGATATCAAGGCCCCTTTCAAGGCGGGTGAGTCGGTACCCGTAAAGCTAAAGTTCCAAAAGGCCGGGGAAGTGGAAATTAAGGTGCCTGTCAGGGATATCTCAGGCGGTGGCCATATGAAGCATTAAGCTTGAAAAACGAGCGAGGGTTTTCCCTGAAAACACCATTTTGGGGCCTCGTTTGCTAGTTTGACTCACAATTGTGATAAATTTACCTTTTATGGCAATCTAAACGCATTGTGGCCATAGAGTTATTGTTTATAACCAATGAGTGAACAAATATTAAGGGTTTTGCATGGTCGAGGCGAATCAATCAGGATGTCTTTTTGTGGGTGAAGGTGTTGTGCTCAAGGGAAATTTTGCAGTGCCCGATATTGCCTCCGTTTCAGGGGTTGTGGAGGGTGATTTATCTGCCAAACAGGTTATTGTGGAATCAACCGGCCTAATCCGCGGCAAAGTGACTGCCGAGTCAGTCGATATCCGTGGAGAAGTGGCCGAACAACTCACCGCATCGCGCTCCTTAATTATTCGCTCGAGCGGTAAGGTGGGTGGTTCTGTTCACTATGCTGAAATTGAGATTGAAAAAGGCGGATCTTTGCACGGCGATTTGCATCTCATCTAATTCTTTATTTAGGTAATTTATGTTCTCCAAGAAATCGAACGAACCAGAAGTTAATTCTTCTGAGAATTCTGAAAATCAGTACACCGAGGCCACTTCTGATTCAACTCCAGAGGTAGAGCAAGCCTCCTATGATGCTGGTTCAAATGGATACTCAAATGGAAATTCAGGTCGTAGTAACCCCACAAAACCATCCATCATCAGCGAGGGATTTGAATTTGTTGGAACGATTACCTCTGATGGCGTACTCAATATTTCAGGGGTGATCAAGGGCAAGGTAACTGCTAAATCTGTTTTGGTTGATTCCACCGGTTTAGTCGAGGGTGAGTTGTTTTCTGATCAGGTCATGGTCAAAGGCAAAGTACTTGGAGATATCAATTGTGACGAGCTCAATATTGGCCCCTTGGCAGAAGTCGATGGTTCTGTCTCCTATGATTCTGTTCATATTCAGCGTGGCGGCAAGATTAAGGGCCACTTCATTAAGAAGTAATTCATATGTTTGGTAATAAATCTCAGTCGATCAAAACCTTAGGTAAAACCGTCGAGTCTTTTCAGACGATGATCGGTGAAGCCACAGAGATTCATGGGCGCTTGGTCGCTTCTGAAAGCCTGCGCATCGATGGTAAGGTGGTCGGTAATGTGGAGACCTCGCAAGATGGTGTGGTTAGTATTGCCGTGGGTAAAAATGGAATTGTTCAGGGCGATATTTATGCCTACCGCGTGATTATCGCTGGACGTGTAGAGGGGAATGTCTACTGTACTGAACGCGTTGAATTGCATAACGGCGCAATTGTGCATGGCGATGTCACATACGGACAAATTGGTATTGAGCCTGGTGCGCGTTTAAACGGTTTGATGATTTCCAGATCGAAAGATTTGGATTCAGGACCACAAGATAGCAATCAAGTGTTCAAGAAAAACTGGGAAAAAATTACTGCCGGTTAGTGCCTTGTATTAGATACATTTATACAACTTGCGCATATTCTCGATTTTTCCAAAAGCAACATTCGCCTCATCCATCTCAGTATCGAAGTTCTCACCCTTGTGCGCATGAGTAAAAATAATTAATACTCGTTTTGCTTGTTCGTGACCCATTTTTGCCGCTAAAGCCAAGAAATAGAATGCTTTAGACTTGTCTTGAGGAATAAACTCCCCTTTGCCGTAAAGTGAACCTATTGTAAAAGCCGATTGACGACTGCCAAACTCCGCTCCCTTAGCAAGTAATTCAAGCCCTTTGAAAATATCGCGTGGCACACCTTGTTCCATACCCAAACCTAAGGCATAGATATTACCGAGATTGCAGAAAGCATCGTGCATCTCTTCTTTAATCGCTTTTTCGTAGTACTGAACAGCCACTTTAAAGTCCTGCTTTACTTTGCCAAGCCCACGTTCATGCATTAAGCCAACGTTAAAGAGGGCGTAGCCATTGCCATATGACGAGGCAGAATTTTGCAATTCATAGAACAGTTCAATCTGCTCGGGGTTTAATTGCCCATCAAAAGTCATGCGGCTTAGCATGTACAGAGCATCTTCGTCGAGATCGTTTTTGGCTAGATCAAAGAAGATATCAAAGGCAATATCGACCTTGCCTTTTTCAAGGTTCATGCGACCTAGTTCAATTGCGCCATTGTTATATCCCATGGCGAGATTATAAATGAGTAGTCAGATTTATAGGTTTTTCGTATTGGTAATGGGGCTTGGGCAATATGCCTTAATCAGATGCATTCCAATGGAGTTTGGGGGCAACTCAATCCAGGAAGGATTCTTTTCTAGTAAGTCAATTTGCCGGCCTTTGCCCATTACTTCTTCATAACCATAACTATTGAGCTTTTGTGACTTGTTATCTTGGCAGTCAAATTGAAACAAGGTAATCGCTGAGCGATAAGCCTCATCGCTAGGGCTCGTTCGGACATTGTGATAGTTGTATAAGACCCAGATCTTTAAATAGTCGCCCACTCGTTCAATAGAATTTTCTCGAACATAGACATCACTATTGCTTAGTTGACCAAATTCAACCCATGGGGTATTGCTGGATTGAGCGTGAGTTGCTTGTGGACCAATTAGAACAAGACAGGCAAGTAAACAATAAAACAGATTGAGATTGAAGGGGTGAGTAATCACTGTAATAATTGTTAGGAATACCAGCTCACATTCTGAAACCAAAACTTTAGACGTCTTTGGATCCTTGCGGAATGAATGGCATTACGCGTACTCTCAAACTGATTGCGATTCAATTGAGTTGGATTAACCAATTGGCAGCCCACCCGAATTCTGGAGGATTCAGCACTAGGCCTCGTATTGCGAATCACTAAATCAAACGGCTCAGATCGAACCTTGAGACGCTCAAAGCTGCAGCCTGACCAAATAGTGCCAACCGACATCTCGGTAGCATTCAAGCGTAAATCCAACTGTAGACCATCCTCTGAAATATCAACAACTTGCGCAATCATTTCTTTACCCTGCGAAAAGTAGATGAGGAGCTTGAAATCACGATCAAAGTTACCTGGGCCGGGAGTCCGAAATCCTTTGCGTCTTTGTATCACAGCCATTGCTTTAGGAAGATCAGCAATATAGGAGCCCTCTTGCGTCGCTCGGAGCTTATTAATCTCAAATTGCACCTTCCCACCATCCACAAAGGTGACCAGTGTGTAGCGATGCATCAGAGAAGGACGGGCGCCATCATCTGCTGGGATCGCTTTTAGTACAAGACCGTTTGGCTCAACAGCAAGCAAGTTAATGGCAATGCCATTGGCATCATTGGCATCTTTAAAAAGACCACAAACCCGTGCCTCTTCAAAAAATCGCTCTAGGTTTTTATAGATAAAGCGGGCATCTATCCAATAGTTAGGATTTAATTCACCAGCTTCAGGGGGGTAAATGCGAACGCTCACAAATGCCGATCCTTGACGATTAGGATAAAAATCTATTTTGCCTTAATTGTGAAAACTAAGTAATCATTTGTATACTGCAAATAAGTAGATTGATTCCATCCTCACTATTTAAATAAATGCACGACTTATTTCCAAAAGATCGCTTAAGACAGTTTTTAATGGCCCTGTTTCTTGTACTGGCCATCATTGAGTTATCCCGCGGATCTTTTATTTGGGTAGCTCGATATCATTTTTGCTGCTAGCTTTTCACCCAAAGTGCGGATTTGGGCTCAATATCAGTGGTTCCGAATTTTTAAACGATGAAGACAATACGAATGCGCGACAAATAGATGAAAAAAGACTATGACATTATCTTGGCGACGCAAATTCGAGGCAAGTGGTGGCGAGTCGATTACATCAATAAAGCAGGCATTATGGAGTTTGAAACGGTTGAGGTACTTGACTCGCACGAAGCCGTCATCATAGCTAGTAATACCTTGTATCGGCGTTATAAAAGTAAAATAGATAGGCAAGTCGAGAGGAAAGACCCATCCTCGGAATAAGCTAGAGGTTTATTTTGGCTTTCGAGTAACGGTGTCATTTATCTAAAAAACTTCGGGATTCCTTGTCACTAGACAGAATTATTTATAATCAAAACAAAGGCTTACTAATATGGCCCCCGAGGCACATTCTTTTATTTTTAGCCAATTTAGCCTAGAATATGCTGATCTTCTTTACTCTAGTGATCTATGGCTGACTACACAATTGGTTCAACACAAGCCCCTTTCGTAGGTACATCCAATCTACGAAGCGGCGCGACATTGGCAGAATTGAAATTAGGCCTTCCTGAGGAGCAGGGGGACTACCAGTTTGTGCCAGACTCGAATGCGATTAAAGGAACAACAAAGGCCAGCGGGGTAATTGTCGATATCAATCCCCTATCCACTTCAATGCAAACAAGTGTTGTTTACCCCAATGACCCTCGTTTGAAAATCTATAAACAGATTGAAAGTTCGTAAAGGTGAAATCGTCATGAGAAATCCACAACGAAATGATGTTTATGTAAATCCTGAGGGGGCTAAGGCCGTAGTTAATAATGTAATCGCACCCAACACCGCTGGGGTGATGTTTTTAGAGTACAAGCTGATTGGCTCACCAGAACTTTATTTCTTACCGGTTCAGGAGTTTGTCGAGCAATTTGAGTTTGTTGAGACCTTTGCTAGCTTCGATATTTATATTGAAGAGCGCAATAAAATCTTACAAGCCAAAGAAGAGGAAGAAGCTCGCGAAGCATTAATTAGAAAACAAGCTAAAGAAGAGGCTGCCACAGCCATTAAGCGTTAAGCAATGGAAAATGCTGATTTTTATGAAGCGGAGCGCTTGCTAAAATTAGGCCTCTATCCACAGGCTTTTGAAGCCTTTATGGCATTAGAGGTGGGTAGTTATGAGTGCTCGTACTTAATGCCTTGCAAAATGGTGATGGACAATCAGCTCACGGCCGCCCAATTGGATTTACTGGTTCATGAGCTAGAGCGTGAGGTAAAGAACAGCAATCCCAAAGCAACCTTCAATTATGGTTTGGTCTTGGAACATACTGGAAATCAAGCAAAGGCAATCCAATTATTGCAATTAGCGATGGATTTGGGTGTGCCTGAGGCGAGAGCTGCCTTAAGTCGTTTATTGATGAAGGGTGCCTAGGATAGGCCAACCCTGATTTGGCTCAATATGCTTATTTGGCGCTGAGATCGTTGGTTTTGCTCTTGACAGAAGCGGGTGTGGCGATATCCGCAAACTGATCCTTGATAACAGTCAATTCCTCAATTTTTTGATTAGCCTGAGCAATGTTGGCTTCCAGTTTTTGAACATTCTCTTTGTACTTCGCTTCGATCACTTCTTTTTGCTGAATGGAGATGGCACCACCCATCGCACGCGTTAGTTCAGGACTAAAGTGAAAGGCAATACGATAGCCTAAAAAATGGAGCCCAAAACCAGTGAAGAACAGAAATAAACAAATGATCACTGTGAGCTTGATTAGGCCCTTGCCAGTGACACTAACTTTCTTAACTTGTGCGGTGGATCCACCGATCCAAATCAGTTGCATGCGCTTATCCTAAATTGTGATCAGTGACGGCACCCTTGCTAGCACTACTCACTAGATGTGCATATTTGGCTAGAAGACCACGGGTGTACTTAGACTTCGGGGGGGACCACGCTTGGCGTCTTTTCATGATTTCAGATTCATCGACATTTAGTTGAATAAGTAAGCGGTGGGCATCAATCGTGATCGAGTCCCCTTCATGGATTAACGCAATCGTACCACCGACAAATGCCTCTGGGGCAACGTGCCCAACAACCATACCCCATGTACCTCCGGAAAAGCGGCCATCGGTAATGAGCCCAACACTTTCCCCAAGACCTTGGCCGACAAGTGCAGAAGTGGGCGCTAACATTTCCCGCATACCGGGACCTCCTTTGGGGCCTTCGTAGCGGATAACAACCACATCACCAGCTTTAATTTTCTGAGCCATGATCGCTGCCATAGCATCATCTTCGGAGTTGTATACCCTCGCCGGACCCGTAATGGACGGATTCTTGAGGCCTGTAATTTTGGCAACACAACCCTCTGGTGAGATATTGCCTTTGAGAATCGCTAAGTGACCATGCGGATAGATTGGGTTATCCAGAGTGCGGATTACTTTTTGATCAGCACGTGGTTTTGAGGGGATGTTCTTCAAAACTTCAGCAATGGTTTGTCCGCTGATGGTCATGCAGTCACCATGGAGAAGTCCACCATCAAGCAGTATTTTCATGATCTGTGGAATACCACCCGCCTGATGAAGATCGGGCGCTAAATAAGTGCCTGAGGGTTTCATGTCCGCAATGACTGGAACACGTTTGCGAATCCGCTCAAAATCATCAATGGTCCAATCAATTTCTGCGGCACTGGCAATGGCCAAGAAATGCAACACTGCATTGGTAGAGCCACCAACAGCCATGATGACGCTCACAGCATTCTCTAATGACTTCTTAGTAATGATGTCGCGTGGACGAATATTTTTTTTGATGGCTTCCACCAAAACCCGCGCTGATTCGGC